>ENA-UONU01000070-UONU01000070.1-human-gut-metagenome-genome-assembly--contig:-CS51-NODE-70-length-144588-cov-21.596570_pt1 | contig 144588 bp, 119 predicted proteins | sample MGYA00242462_ERZ724009 | MGnify/ENA metagenome assembly ERZ724009 | reverse complement strand
CCTACACCCTTAGCAGGGGCGCCTCTTCGGCCTCTTGAGTATTTCTCCGAATTCATAATTTCCTTATGATGCTTCTGAACAGACATACTTATCCGTCAGACGCATGTAGTATTATACTAAAGCATACTATAGATGTCAAGAGTTTTTTTACTCTTTTTTTAAGTTTTTTGTTATGCTTCTTGTTTTCATGAATCAGGGAAACAAGAAGATGTCATAGCTGAACTGTAACAGCTTGTTTACCGTTTTTTTACCACAGAAAGCTACAAAAAGGACGCGCTGGCCGCGCGCCCTTAAATAAGCATCCTGAAAGTATCCTAAAACATTATTCTTCTGTATCATTTTCCTCTGCTTCAGTAATATCAGCTTCTGCTTCTTCCAGATTTTCTTCCTCGGCTTCATTGTCTCTGGTAGCACTTTCCCTTACCTTGGCAATGCTTGCAACTTTAATATCAGAATCCTGGTCGATATTCATCAGTTTCACACCAGAAGTATTTCTTCCGATCACTGAAATATCATCTACAGACATACGGATCACAATGCCTTCCGTAGTAATGAGCATGATCTCACGGCCGTCACTTACCAGTTTAGCTCCGATGAGATAGCCGGTCTTCTCTGTTACCTTATAACAGAATACACCCTTACCACCGCGGTTCTGTGCATTAAATTCGCTGATCAGGGTACGCTTGCCCATACCATTTTCAGATACAACTAAAAGATGTTCTCCCTGACTTTCCATCTGCATGCCAATGACTTCATCATCTTCATCAAAACGCATACCGATAACGCCCATTGAAACACGGCCTGTAACTCTTACGTCTGTTTCCTTGAAGCGGATACACATTCCCTTTTTAGTCACAAGGAAGATATCCTGGGTATTGTCTGTGGCCTTTACTTCGATCAGTTCATCATCGTCGCGGAGTACGATTGCCTGAAGTCCATTCTTCCGAACATTTTCGTATTCTAGCATCGGGGTCTTCTTTACCATACCCTTCTTAGTAGCCATAAACAGATATTTATCCTCATTCAGCTCACGCATCGGTATAATAGCCGTGATCTTTTCACCTGGCTGCATCTGCAGCAGATTGACAATAGCTGTTCCACGGGCTGTACGGCCTGCTTCAGGGATCTCATATGCCTTGATCCTGTATACACGGCCTGTATTGGTAAAGAACATCATATAATGATGATTGGTAGTCATAAGAAGGTCTTCAATATAGTCCTCCTCAATCGTCTGCATTCCTTTAATGCCCTTTCCGCCGCGGTTCTGGCTTCTGAAATTATCTACATCCATACGCTTGATATAGCCTAAATGAGTCATAGCGATCACGGTATCTTCATCCGGGATCAGGTCTTCCATGGACATATCATCATCATAACCAATGGCAGTTCTTCTGTCATCACCATATTTCTCAGCGATAATATTGATTTCTTCTTTGATAACGGTTAAAAGCTTCTTCTCGTCTGCCAGGATCGCTTTTAACTCTGCAATACGTACCTGAAGCTCTTTATATTCATTTTCCAGCTTCTCACGTTCCAGACCTGTAAGAGCACGCAGTCTCATGTCTACGATTGCCTGAGCCTGTGCGTCACTTAAGCCAAAACGCTCCATTAACTGATTTTTTGCATCTGCTACATTTGCAGAACCACGGATAATGCGGATGACCTCATCAATGTGATCTAAGGCGATCAGCAAGCCCTGTAAAATGTGGGCACGCTCCTCTGCCTTATTTAAATCATACTGGGTCCTGCGTCTTACTACATCCTCCTGGTGGGCAATGTAGCAGTCCAGCATCTGGTGCAGGTTCATGACCTTCGGTTCATTGTTCACCAGGGCCAGCATGATCACACCAAATGTATCCTGCAGCTGTGTATGCTTTAACAGCTGGTTTAAGATAACATTTGCATTTACATCACGGCGCAGCTCAATATTAATGCGCATACCTTCACGGTTGGATTCATCACCGATATAGGTAATGCCGTCCACCTTTTTTTCCTTTACCAGCTCTGCGATCTTTTCTATGAGTCTGGCCTTATTTACCATGTATGGCAGTTCTGTAACTATAATACGTGACTTTCCGTTTGGCATAGTCTCAATATTAGTCACAGCTCTCACTTTGATCTTTGCACGGCCGGTGCGGTATGCCTCCTCAATACCCCTTTTTCCTAAAATGGTAGCTCCTGTAGGAAAATCAGGTCCTTTGATGATCTCCATGATTTCCTCTAAAGAAGTCTCCCGGTCCTCATTTACACGGTTATCGATCATTCTTACAACAGCTGCAATAACTTCTCGCAGATTGTGAGGCGGGATATTAGTAGCCATACCAACGGCAATACCGGAAGTACCGTTTACTAACAGATTTGGGAATCTGGAAGGCAATACTACAGGCTCTTTTTCCGTCTCGTCAAAGTTGGGCACGAAATCTACTGTATTTTTATTGATATCTGCCAGCATCTCCATGGAAATACGGCTTAAACGCGCCTCTGTATATCGCATGGCTGCAGCACCATCACCATCCACGGAACCAAAGTTTCCATGACCATCTACCAATGGATATCTGGTAGACCAGTCCTGTGCCATATTGACCAATGCCCCGTAAATGGAGCTGTCACCATGAGGATGATATTTACCCATAGTATCACCAACGATACGGGCACACTTACGATGTGGCTTATCCGGTCCGTTGTTTAACTCTATCATAGAAAACAGCACCCGGCGCTGTACCGGCTTTAAGCCGTCCCTGGCGTCAGGAAGTGCTCTGGCGCTGATAACACTCATGGCATAGTCAATATAGGACTGTTCCATGGTCTTTTTAAGGTCCACGTCATGAACCTTGTCAAATACATTCGGTTCCATAATTTATCTCCTTTATGCGTAAATGTACTCTCTTTCATAACTCAAGCCGAAGGATATTCGCAATCCGGTTACACTGTCTGCCCATAACTAGTACATCGTTTCGTAAATAACTGTACTGATTGCGTAGGATGCGGATTTGAAGAAGAGGCTTGCTCTTTCTTGATCTGGTTAAATATCCAGATTCTTAACTTTCTTTGCATTCTGGGCAATGAAATCCCGTCTTGGCTCTACCTGATCACCCATAAGCGTAGTAAAAGTAAGGTCTACTTCTGATGTGGTCTCTTCATCCATGGTCACGCGCAGTAAAATACGACGTTCCGGATCCATGGTAGTCTCCCAAAGCTGCTCTGCATCCATTTCTCCCAGACCTTTGTAACGCTGGATCTTGTTGCTGTTGTCACGGCCAATGTCCATAAGAATGGAATTTAATTCCTCGTCACTGTAAGCATACCATACTTTTTTATTTTTCTCGATCTTGTATAACGGCGGCTGAGCCAGATATACATAGCCCTGCTTGATCAGCTCCGGCATAAAACGGTATATAAATGTAAGAAGCAGCGTACTGATATGGGCACCATCTACATCCGCATCGGTCATGATGATGATCTTGTGGTAGCGCAGCTTGCTGATGTCGAAATCATCATGGATACCGGTGCCAAAAGCAGTGATCATAGCCTTGATCTCCGCATTAGCATAGACTTTATCCATTCTTGCCTTTTCTACGTTTAAGATCTTTCCGCGAAGAGGAAGGATGGCCTGTGTCGCTCTGGAACGTGCAGTTTTTGCTGAACCGCCTGCAGAATCTCCCTCTACAATGTAGATCTCGCAGTTTTCAGGGTTCTTGTCAGAACAGTCTGCCAGTTTTCCTGGAAGAGCCATACCGTCTAAAGCCGATTTGCGGCGTGTCAGATCCCGTGCCTTTCTTGCTGCAGCTCTTGCACGCTGTGCCAGAATGGACTTTTCACACATGACCTTGGCAACTGCTGGGTTCTGCTCCAGGAAATAGGTCAGCTGCTCGCTTACGATGCTGTCTACAGCTGCCCTTGCCTCACTGTTTCCCAGTTTCTGTTTAGTCTGGCCTTCAAACTGGGGTTCGCTGATCTTAACGCTTATAATGGCTGTTAAGCCCTCACGGATATCTTCGCCTGAAAGACTTTCTTCATTGTCCTTTAACAGCTTGTTCTTTCTCGCATAGTCATTAAAGGTCTTTGTAAGGGCATTCTTAAAGCCGGTAAGGTGGGTACCGCCTTCCGGAGTATTGATGTTATTTACAAATGTATAAATGTTCTCTGTATAGGAGTCATTATGCTGCATGGAAACCTCTACATAAACGCCTTCTTTTGTACCTTCACAGTAAAGAACATTTTCATAAAGAGGTGCTTTTCCCTTGTTTAAGTAGGTAACGAACTCGCGGATACCACCTTCATAATGGAAAGTTTCTTCTTTCTTTTCTTCTCTGTCATCTCTTAAAATGATCTTTAAGTTCTTAGTGAGGAAAGCAGTTTCTCTTAAACGAATTCTTAATGTATCATAATCATATACGGTTTCCTCAAAGATCTCCTTATCCGGAAGGAAGGTAACAGTAGTACCATGCTTATCTGCGCTGCAGTTTCCTACCACTTTTAACGGATAGCAGACTTTGCCCCTTTCATAACGCTGTTTATAAATATTTCCATCACGGTATACTAAAACTTCCAGCCATTCAGACAATGCATTTACAACAGATGCGCCTACACCGTGAAGACCGCCGGATACTTTATAACCGCCATTTCCGAACTTACCACCTGCGTGAAGGATGGTAAATACAACCTCTACTGCAGGAAGTCCTGCTTTTTTCTGGATATCTACCGGAATTCCACGTCCATCATCAATTACGGTAATGGAATTGTCCGGATTAATAGTCACATCAATGGAATCGCAGTATCCTGCCAGCGCCTCATCCACTGCGTTATCTACGATCTCATAAACCAGATGATGGAGTCCGCGGGCAGATGTGCTGCCAATGTACATGCCAGGACGTTTTCTGACCGCCTCAAGTCCTTCCAGAATCTGAATCTGATCTGCTCCGTACTGCTCTCCCATGTTCTATATCTTCCTTTCTTTTTCAGTCAGCAGCCTTACGGTCTTTTACCGTTTTTCTGCAGCCTGTATATCTGTATAATTTAATTTTGGCTTGTAACTTTTCCCTCTTCCACCTTGAATATCTTGTCAATGTGGAACCTGTGGTTCACAAAATCCTCCAGACCGGTACAGGTGATCATAGTCTGGATATCCTGTATGGCATCTAAAAGCTGGTTCTGACGGCTGCTGTCAAGTTCTGACAGTACATCATCCAGCAGAAGCACCGGAGCATCCCGGCTGATCTTTTTGACCAGCTCCAGCTCGGAAAGCTTTAAAGATAATGCAGCTGTCCTCTGCTGGCCCTGGGAACCAAACCTGCGAATATCAATGCCGTTCACTACAAAGCTGATATCATCCCTGTGGGGACCTGCCAGCGTAGTCTTCTGCTTCATATCCTGCGGCCGGCTCTTCCTTACCGCCGCTTCCAGCTCATTTTCCTCTGTATCCGGGTCATAGATCACTTCTATATTTTCTTTGCCCCCGGAAAGCTTTGTATGCAATTCTTTGATAATGTCCCCCAGCTGATGGATAAAGTCTCTCCTGGCTTTTATCACTTCTTTTCCAAAACGCACCAGCTGTTCATCCCATACATCCAGTGTTGCCTCATATTCCGGATGAAAAACAACTTCTTTTAAAAGTTTGTTCCGCTGGAGAAGGACTTTATTATACTGGACTAAAGAATGGACATACACTTTATCCAGCTGGCAAAGCTCCATGTCAATAAAGCGTCTTCGCTCAGAAGGACCGTTTTTTATGATATTTAAGTCCTCCGGTGAGAAAAATACCACATTGACCAGTCCAAACAGCTGGCTTGCCTTCCGGATGGGGATACCGTCTACAGCAATCCCCTTGGTTTTATTTTTCTTTAAATGCATATCAATGCGGCAGGGGACCACACCCTTTTTTATCTGGAGCTTAATGTGGGATTCATCTTCTCCAAAACGGATCATATCCTTATCTTTCGCCCCCCTGTGTGACTTGGTAGTACAGCACACATAGACCGCTTCCAGGATATTTGTCTTTCCCTGTGCATTGTCGCCGTAGAGAATATTGGTTCCCTGACTCAATTCCATATGCAGTTCTTCATAATTGCGGTAATTCTTAAGTTCTATGGATTCAATAGTCATAGAAATTCTCTTTCAACAGTTAAAATTTATTTGATGATCTTAATAGTCTGGCCTTCATAGGTGACAACATCTCCGTCTACCAGCTTCTTTCCTCTCTGGAAAGCCTGATCTCCATTTACATATACAAGACCATCTTCAATGGCATATTTTGCGTCCACACCAGACTCAACAAAACCGGCCGCCTTTAAAGCCTGCCCCAGTTTGATATATTCATCCCTTAACTTAATGGTTTCCATAATATTTTCTGTACTCCCTTTCCGTCCGTGCTATGCGGACATATATAAATTTATGGTGTATAATTATGCATTATACTGAAGCTGCATTAAAGTTTACCGGAAGGATCAGGTAGATGTAGTTAGCCTCCTCATCCTTGATAAAGCATGGTGACTTTGGATTCATCATATAAATATTGATCTCTTCATCATCGATCACACGGAGGGCATCGATCAAAAACTTAGGATTAAAACCGATCATAATGTCCTTTCCGGTCTTGTGGATCATAAGTTCCGCATTCATGGAACCAAAACTTGAATTTAACTTTAATTCCATAGAATTATCGCCAACATTTAAGATCAGCGGTTTTTTGTCATTTTCACGGATCAGGATAGTGGCGCGCTCAATACAGTCTAAAAATTCTTTTTTATTAATGGTTACTTTTGTTTCATAGTCACTGGAAAGCATCTGGTTGATACGGAAATATTCTCCTTCGATCAGGCGTGAAACAACGATAGTCTGGTCAAATTCAAATAAAATATGGTTTGTGCTGAAGTAGATCAGCACCTCTTTTTCATTGTCTCCACCTAAGATCTTGCTGATTTCGCTTAATGTTTTTCCAGGAACGATCACTTTTGTATTTTCATAATGATCTTTTAAGGTAACATTGCGGATGGAAATACGGTGGCCATCCAGAGATACCACTTTTAACTGGTTTTCATTGACTTCAAATAATTCACCGGCCATCATTTTGTTGCTGTCATTTGGTGAAATGGAGAAGATCGTCTGCTGGATCACTTCTTTTAAAGTGAACTGAGACAGGCTGATATACTTATTTTTTTCAATATAAGGAATATAGGAAAATTCATCTCCGTCACGGCCCTGGATATTGAATACAGAATTTTCACAGCTGATAGTTGTATTGAATTTATCATCAGATTCAATAGTAACTACTGCGTTCTGGCTGGATACCCGTCTGGTGATCTCGGAAAAAAGCTTTGCATCCAGAGCGATCTTTCCGTGTTCAAGGATCTCACCATTTACAGTTGTTTCAATTCCAAGCTCCATATCATTTCCAGTCAGTTTGATCTCACCAGAAGAAGCATCGATGAGAATACATTCTAAAATAGACATGGTTGTTTTAGAAGGAACGGCCTTCATAACAATACTGATGCCGTTAACAATATCATCTTTCTGAAATCTGAGCTTCATGATTGTTGATAACTTCCTTTCTGAGTTGTTTGCGTATGAGTGCCCTCTAATAGGGTATATAAAGAATTATTTTTCGTAGAAACCGTAGTAGAGGCTGTGGGTTTGTGCAAAAGTGGAAAAACCCCTGAAAAACAGTGGAAAACCGGTGTGGAAAGCGTTGTGGAAATCATCCACATTTTTTCGAAATAGCTTCAAAGTTATCCACAGGTTAAATTTTGAAAAATTTTTGCGAAAAACGACTTCCGGTCTGTCCACAGTTAATCCACAGTATTTTCACAGGTTATTGTGGATTGATCTTTTTCTTTAAGATCTCAATGGTATTTTTAAGATTGTCATCTTTGTTCATATCTGCAGCGATCTTTTCAGAGCCATGGATGATGGTAGTATGGTCCCTTCCGCCTAAGATACGGCCTATAGACTGCAGAGGAGTTTCCGTCATATTCCGGCATAGGTACATAACGATCTGTCTTGGATAAACGATCTCTTTTGTACGCTTCTGAGATGAAATATCAAGAGGCGTAATGCCAAAATGGTCGGAAACTACCTGGATGATCAGGTTTGGTGTTACTTCCCGCTGGGCATTTGGGGAAATAATATCTTTTAAGGCTTCTTCCGCCAGACCTAAGGTAATATCACATTTGTTTAAGCGGGAGAGAGCGACGATCTTTGTGAGGGCACCTTCCAGCTCACGGATATTGGATTTAATATTGGTGGCAATATATTTAATTACTTCATTGTCAATATTATAGCCTTCCATTTCTTCTTTTTTGCGCAGAATAGCCATACGGGTCTCATAGTCCGGAGACTGGATATCTACAGTAAGACCCCATTCAAAACGGGAGCGCAGACGTTCTTCCAGGGTTTCAATTTCTTTTGGTGGTTTATCGGAAGATATGATAATCTGCTTTTTTGATTCATATAATGTATTAAAGGTATGGAAAAATTCCTCCTGGGTACTTTCCTTTCCTATAATAAATTGGATATCATCAATGAGAAGAACATCATTATTGCGGTATTTTTCCCTGAATTCTGTGGTTGTAATGTTGTTTTTGTTACGGATCGCATCGATCAGTTCATTGGTGAAAGTCTCGGAACTGACATAGAGGATCTTTGCGCGTGGGTTATTTTTTAAAATAAAATGAGCAATCGCATGCATTAGATGGGTTTTTCCAAGACCAACGCCTCCGTATATAAAAAGCGGGTTGTAGATCTCGCCGGGAGATTCCGCAACTGCAAGTGCAGCTGCATGGGCTAAGTTGTTGTTGGAACCTACAACGAAGGTATCAAAGGTATATTTTGGGTTTAAGTTGGCACTTTGGATCACATCTGGGCTTACAACTGCTTTATTTTTCTGGATAAGGGAAGGAGCCTGCGCCTGCTTTTCTTCCTCAATCTGATCTTTTACTTTAAAATCCACATTACAGTCCTGGTCTAAGAATTCTGAAATGGTAACTTGCAGTAAAAGGCCGTATTTCTTTTTTACATAGGCTAAAAATGTCTGTTCCGGAACGATGATGGTAACGGTATTTCCCTTGAATTCATAAGGAGTTAAAGGCTGAAGCCATGTCCGGTAGGAAACATCGGATACTTCATGTTCTTCTTTTAAAATCAGTAGGATTTTTTCCCAGTTTTCTTTAATTTTATCTATCATTTTCTGTCTCCTGAAACTGTAGTGCAGAATTGCCCAATCTAAGTACATTGTATACTAAAGCCGTTTTTTTTTCAATCAAAAGTGTAAAATATTGTGGATAACTTTGGTGGAAAGCTGTGGATGAAAGTGAAAAAGATAAAAAACGGAACGGTTTTCCACAAATGGTGGATAAGAAAAAAGGGGAGTTGTTCACATTGGAAAAATAAAGGGAAAATAGGGATGTGGACTGTGTGAGTGTGGAAGAAGAAAGGGTTTTCCATAACTTATCCACAACTTATCAACAAATTGTGGATAATGTGGGTAAAGATATACACGGTACACACAGGGACTTCTATCCACAATTTTTTCCCGGTTTTCCTCAAAAAATCCCTTGACTAAGGCCGATTTTTTCTATATAATCGAGAAGATGTTTAATTATACTAGTCTAAATGTGTGTTACCACATTACCAGATAATATTTGATAGGAGGTGCCCGGAATATGAAGATGACATTTCAGCCTAAGAAAAGACAGAGAGCAAAAGTTCATGGCTTCAGAGCTAGAATGAAGACAGCTGGCGGTAGAAAAGTTATTGCTGCAAGAAGAGCAAAAGGTAGAGCTAAATTAACCGCTTAAGAACATTGAGAACAGTAAGGCCACATTTTCAGGATGTGGCCTTTTTGTTTATGTGCAATCGTTCAGGGACAGGTAAAATGCCCGGCATTTTGGAGAAGATCTGACGGTTGCTTATGAAACGAAAAGGAGTTTCTATTCTATATGAAACGATTTCCTTCCATTAAGAAAAACAGTGACTTTCAGAATATATACAGAAATGGAAAGTCCTACGCAAATCGTCTTCTTGTTATGTATGTAATGAGAAACGGGGAAGAATCAAACCAGCTTGGCATATCGGTCAGCAAAAAAGTAGGCAACAGTGTGGTACGCCATCATATTGCCAGACTGATGCGGGAGATATTCCGGCTGAACAATGAAAAAATTGAGACTGGGTTAAACATCATCGTTGTGGCGAGAACTGCCGCAGCAGCATCAGATTACAAACATTTGGAAGGTGCTTATATGCACCTGTGCGGACTGCATCATATTTTAAAAGAATCGAAGTGAAGTTGAAAATGAAGATCATAAAAAAGACGATGATCCTGATGATAAGAGGATACCAGAAATATCTTTCTCCTCTTAAAAGATACACTCACTGTATTTACACACCTACGTGTTCTCAATACGCCATTGAAGCACTGGAAAAGTACGGTGTGTTTAAAGGTACATGGTTGGCCTGCAAAAGGATCCTTCGTTGTCATCCCTTTGCAGAAGGCGGTTATGATCCAGTTCCGTAGAAAAAACGAGCACAGTAGGTGCTCCATAAGGAGGTAGCGTTTTGAACAGTTTAGCTGGCGCAGTTGTTTTGACGAAAACAGGCGGTATTCTGGGGCCAATCGCCGGAATCTTAGGCTGGATCATGGATCTTTTGTTCCGTTTTACCAGTACCTTCGGCATTGAGAATATCGGTCTGTGCATTATCCTGTTTACACTGGTTACAAAGATACTGATGATGCCGCTGACTATTAAGCAGCAGAAATCATCTAAGCTTATGGCTGTTATGCAGCCGGAGATCAATGCGATCCAGAAAAAATACAAGGGCAAAGAAAACGACCAGAAATCTGCTATGATGATGCAGGCAGAGATGAAAGCGGTTTACGAAAAGTATGGTACATCTATGACAGGCGGATGTCTGCCACTGGCTATCCAGATGCCGATCATTTTCGCTTTGTACCGTGTTATCTATAATATCCCGGCTTATGTACAGTCTGTAAGAGGATATTATGAAACCGTTATCAGTCAGCTGCCGGCTGGTTATCAGACACAGGATGTGTTTACACAGCTTGCACAGGCATGCAGAATGACTGGCGACAAATTTGATTTTACTAACGTAAATACAGTTATCGATCTATTATATAAATTCACTGCACAGCAGTGGCAGACCTTTATCGGTGCGTTCCCTGCAGCAGGTGAAGCTGCCGTAGAAGGTGGTGTGAACGCAGTACAGGCCATTGAGAAGATGCAGAACTTCTTTGGACTGAACATTGCATATACACCATGGCAGGTGATTACGAATTTCTTCAGCGGCGGTACAGGAACCATCACAATGGTGATCGCGGCTATTGCAATTCCTGTTTTAGCAGGTGCCAGCCAGTGGTACAGCACTAAGCTGATGACTGCAAACCAGCCAAAGCAGGTGGAAGAAAATCCAACTTCTGATATGATGAAGTCCATGAACGTGACCATGCCGTTAATGTCTGTATTCTTCTGTTTTACCTTTGCTTCCGGTATTGGTATCTACTGGGTAGCACAGAGTGTGTTTACCGTTATCCAGCAGATGGTCATTAATTCTTACTTAAATAAAGTAGATATGGACGAGCTGGTACAGAAAAATGTAGAAAAGACTAACAAGAAGCGTGCGAAAAAAGGACTTCCGCCAACAAAGGTTGGAAACGTGGATGACATGCTGAAAAAGTATGAAGAAAAGGAATCCCGTGAAGAAAGCGCACGTATGGCTAAGATCGCAAAGAGCAAGGCCCAGGTGGAAGAGTCCAATAAGTATTATAACCAGGACGCAAAACCAGGAAGTCTGGCTTCCAAGGCCGGTATGGTAGCGAAGTATAATGAACGCCAGGAGAAGGGCAATAAAAAATAGGAGGTTTGTTTCGTATGGATATGATTACGGTTACTGCGAAAACAGTAGACGAAGCGGTTACGAAGGCGTTGATCGAACTTGAAACTACCAGTGACAAGCTGGAGTATGAAGTGGTTGACAAGGGAAGCGCCGGATTCTTGGGAATCGGTGCAAAACCGGCGATCATACGTGCAAAAAAGAAAGAGACCATTGCTGATAAGGCGATTGAGTTTCTGTCCCAGATTTTTGGTGCCATGAACCTTGAGGTATCTATTACAGCTGCTTACAATGAAGAAGAGCAGGAGCTTTCCCTGAACTTAGAGGGAGATGACATGGGAATCCTGATCGGTAAGAGAGGACAGACCTTGGACTCCTTACAGTATCTGGTAAGCCTGATCGTAAATAAGGGAACAGAAGGCTATTTAAGAGTAAAACTGGATACGGAAAATTACCGTGAAAGAAGAAAAGAGACTCTTGAAACCCTTGCAAAGAATATTGCATATAAGGTAAAACGTACCAGACGTCCGGTATCCTTAGAGCCTATGAATCCTTATGAAAGACGGATCATCCATGCAGCAGTCCAGAATGACAAGTATGTGACCACACGCAGCGAAGGAGAGGAACCTTTCCGCCATGTAGTCATTGCTTTAAAAAAGGAAGCTGTTTCCGGTGAAAGAAAGGGAAGATATGACAGAGCCGGCAGAGGCCGTTCTGACCGTTCTTATGGTTATAAGGGAAATAACCGCAGAGGCGGTTCTTACCAGGCTGCACCAAAGGCAGAGCCTGTGACTGAAACAGTCAGTGAAAGCACACAGGAGTAATTATAAGTACTGAACTGATAAATAAAAAATAATGTTTAAAATAAAATGAGAAAGGCTGTTGCATAAGCGACAGCCTTTTTTGTATAATAGGGGAATGAAATGAGGGAAAATGAATGAAAACAGATACCATTGCAGCGATAGCGACTGGAATGAGCAATTCCGGTATCGGTATCGTAAGGATAAGCGGTGATGAAGCCCTGCAGGTAATAAGCCGCATTTACAGAAATAAAAGGGGGGAGCCAAAGGATCTGGGCCAGGTGAGATCCCATACGATCCATTATGGCTATATTTATGATGGTGAAGAACGTCTGGATGAAGTTCTGGTCATGATCATGAAGGGACCTAACAGCTATACAGCAGAAGATACAGTGGAGATCGACTGTCACGGAGGCGTGTTCATTGTAAAGAAGATACTGGAAACTGTGATCCGGAATGGCGCAAGGACTGCAGAGCCTGGAGAATTTACAAAACGCGCTTTTTTAAACGGGCGTATTGATCTGGCCCAGGCAGAGGCAGTGGCAGATGTGATCCAGTCTACCAATGAATATGCCTTAAAAAGCTCAGTAAGTCAGTTAGCAGGCTCTGTTTCACGAAAGATCAGGGAGCTTCGTGAAAAGATATTATTTGAGATCGCCTTTATTGAGTCTGCATTAGATGATCCGGAGCATATTTCATTAGATGGGTATCCGGAGCATCTTTTAGAGGCTTTGGAGCCTATGGTAAAACAGGTAGAAAGGCTTTTAGCTTCCTGTGATGATGGCCGTGTGATGTCGGAAGGGATAAAGACTGTTATTTTAGGAAAGCCAAATGCAGGAAAATCTTCTCTGATGAATGTGCTTTTAGGGGAAGAAAGAGCTATTGTCACGGAGATCGCAGGAACTACAAGAGATACCCTGGAAGAGCATATTTATCTTAAGGGCATCAGCTTAAATGTGGTGGATACAGCAGGTATCCGTGATACAGAGGATGTGGTGGAAAAAATCGGCGTGGAGCGTGCTATGAAGGCAGCAGAGGACGCAGATCTGATCATCTATGTGGTAGACGGTTCCAGGGCACTGGATGAAAATGATAAAGAGATCATGGAGTTTATTAAGGGGCGCAGAGCAATTGTCCTTTTAAATAAAACAGATCTGGAAATGGCGATAGATAAAAAAGAGTTAGAAAATACCTGTGGCCATGGAGTGATCCCTATCTCTGCAAAAGAGGAGCAGGGCATTGAAGCTCTTGAGGAAGAGATAAGGCGGCTGTTTTACCACGGAAAGCTCTCTTTTAATGAGCAGGTTTATATTACCAATGTACGCCACAAAGAGGCGCTGGAACAGACACTGGACAGTCTTAAAATGGTAAAACAAAGCGTATCAGACGGCATGCCGGAAGATTTCTATTCTATTGATCTGATGAATGCTTATGAGCAGCTTGGAAAGATATTAGGAGAAGCGGTGGAAGATGATCTGGTAAATGAGATCTTTTCCAAGTTCTGTATGGGAAAATGATGTGGTAAAATGTATGGGGAAATACTCGGTCTTGTGCATTGGATGCACATGGAAATGACCGCGTAGGTTACAGTATATGGGGTAGGCACTTTTGGAACCGAAAGTGCCGTATGATAACGCGGTGGTTGCAGGAATTTGCCGTATTAAAATGCGAAGCTACGGCAAATTCCGTTGCTGGTCATGCAACGCATGAACAGTAACCGCATAGAAACAGGAAGGAATTAAGAAAATGCCATATTTGGAAGAATCATATGATATTGTGGTAGTTGGTGCCGGTCATGCCGGCTGTGAGGCAGCATTAGCCTGTGCCAGACTGGGCCTTGAGACCATTGTATTTACAGTCAGTGTGGACAGTATTGCCCTCATGCCCTGTAATCCCAATGTAGGTGGAAGCTCTAAGGGACATCTGGTAAGAGAACTGGATGCATTAGGCGGAGAAATGGGAAAGAATATTGATAAGACCTTTATCCAGTCTAAGATGTTAAACGAGTCTAAAGGACCGGCTGTCCACTCTTTAAGAGCCCAGGCGGATAAGCAGGAATACAGCCGCCAGATGAGAAAGACCATGGAAAATACCCAACATCTGACCATCCGCCAGGCAGAAGTATCTGAGCTTATAGTAGAGGAAGGGCAGATAAAGGGAGTTAAAACCTTTTCCGGGGCCATATATCATGGGAAAGCGGTTGTACTGTGTACTGGAACATATCTGCGGGCAAGATGCATCTACGGGGACGTGAGCAATCCTACAGGGCCAAATGGTCTTCAGGCAGCCACCCATCTTACCGATTCGCTGATCGCAAATGGAATTGAAATGTTCCGTTTTAAAACAGGAACACCGGCCAGGGCAGACAAGCGCAGCATTGATTTTACCAGGATGGAAGAACAGTTTGGTGATAAGAGAGTGGTTCCATTTTCTTTCTCTACAGATCCCGAAAGCGTTCAGAAAGAACAGGCATCCTGCTGGCTCACTTATACAAATCAGGAAACACACAAGATCATCCGTGATAATTTAAGCCGTTCGCCTCTGTTTTCCGGTGCGATTGAAGGAACAGGTCCAAGATATTGTCCGTCTATTGAGGACAAGGTGGTAAAATTCCCTGATAAAGAACGCCATCAGGTATTTGTGGAACCAGAAGGTCTTTATACGAATGAAATGTACTTAGGAGGTATGAGCAGTTCTCTTCCTGAGGATGTACAGTATGCAATGTACCGCACTGTGCCAGGGCTGGAGCATGTGCGGATCGTAAGAAATGCCTACGCCATTGAATATGACTGTATCAATTCTTTACAGCTTAAGTCTACATTAGAGTTTAAGAAGATCCATGGTCTGTTTGCAGGCGGTCAGTTTAACGGAAGCTCCGGTTATGAGGAAGCAGCTGTACAGGGCTTTATGGCAGGTGTAAATGCTTCTATGGAGGTTATGGGCAGAGAACAGGTGGTTCTGGATCGTTCTCAGGCCTATATTGGTGTACTTATTGATGATCTGGTGACTAAGGAAAACCATGAACCATACCGTATGATGACTTCCAGGGCAGAATACAGACTGCTTTTAAGACAGGATAACGCAGACCTGCGTTTACGCCGGATCGGGCATGATATCGGTCTTGTAAGTGATGCGGAATATGAGCATCTCCTTGAAAAAGAGGCACAGATCAATGCAGAAATCGAACGTCTTGAAAAGGCGACCATCGGCGGTACCCCAAAGGTTCAGGAGCTGCTGGCCAGATATGAAAGCACTCCTCTTAAGTCAGGAACTACTTTGGCAGAGCTGATCAAGCGCCCGGAACTGGACTATGAGAAGCTGGCAGAGGTAGATGAAAACCGTCCTGAACTTGCTTTTGATGTACAGGAACAGGTAAATATTGAGATCAAATATGAAGGCTATATTAAACGTCAGATGCAGCAGGTAGCCCAGTTTAAGAAGTTAGAGGGCAAAAAGCTGCCGGAAAACTTTGATTATGCCCAGGTAAACAGCCTGAGAAAAGAGGCAGTACAGAAGTTAAATAAGATCCAGCCGTCTACCATTGGACAGGCCTCCAGAATTTCAGGAGTGTCACCGGCGGACATTTCCGTATTAATGGTATATCTGGAAAGAAGCAAGTGAGAGGTTGAAAATTTATGACAGAGCAGTTTGCACGGAAAATGGAAGAGGGCGTAAAGCCTTTAGGTATCCGGTTAGGCGAAAAGCAGCTGGAGCAGTTTTACGATTATTTCCAGTTTCTGGTGGAAAAAAATAAAGTAATGAACCTGACGGCTATTACAGAAGAAGATGCAGTGATCACAAAGCATTTTTGTGACAGCCTGAGCCTTGTAAAAGGTTTTTCTGAAATTGAGAAAACGGTTTCATTGATTGATGTGGGAACGGGAGCGGGCTTTCCTGGCATCCCTTTGAAAATAGCATTTCCTCATTTGAAAGTCACTTTGCTGGATTCTTTGAATAAGAGAGTACGGTTTTTAGAAGAGGTCTGTGAACGTCTTGGGCTTGAAAATGTGACCTGTGTCCATGCAAGAGCAGAGGATGGAGGCAGAAATAAGGATTACAGGGAGAAATTTGACCTGTGCGTATCCCGTGCAGTGGCAAATCTTTCCTCTTTATCAGAATATTGTATGCCATTTGTAAGGGTGGGGGGATATTTTATCCCTTATAAGTCTGGTGAGATCGTAGAAGAACTGACTCAGGCGAAAAAAGCAGTGGGGATTTTAGGCGGAGAGATTGAAAATGTCACCGGATTTGAGCTCCCAGGAGGAGAAGGCTCCAGAAGTTTGATCAAGATCAGAAAAATGAAACCGATTTCGGCAAAGTATCCGAGAAAAGCAGGACTTCCTGGAAAAGAACCGTTAGGTGGGAAATAAATATGAAACCGGTTACATGTGAGCTGGAAAGGCATAATTAACAGACAACTATATGTTGTTACTAAAATAAACAGACAATAACAGAATGATACATCATGGAAAAGGCAGAATTTAATTTATGAATATCAAAGAAATGGCGAAGCTTGCGGGAGTCTCCTGTGCTACAATATCCAGGGTTTTAAATGATTCAGGGTATGTAAAGGAAGATACCCGAAAGAAAGTAATGGAGATCATCAGGGAGTATAATTATACTCCTAATATGATCGCCAGAAGCCTAAGCAGTAAAGATAGTTTTAATATTGGCATCATTATTCCAAATGTGGGAGAAAAACAGTATGGAAAGATATTAGAAGGTGCTGCAAAAGAAACTGCAAAACACGGATACAGCCTTGTTTTTATGGATAGCGAAAATGACCAGAAAACAGAGAAAAAGTGGCTGGAAGAGGTGAAAAACCAGCACATGAAAGGTCTTGTTTTAGTGCCGGTGTGCAGTGAAGATAAAGAACTGCGAGGTGCACTGCAGGAACTGGAAGAACAGGGAACTGCAGTTGTGCTTACAGAAAAAGATGTTAAAAATGCAGGAATGGATGGCGTTTTTGCAGATGAATTCCGGGGCGCTTATGAAGGTATCTGCCGTCTGGTAGAAAAAGGCTGCAAAAAGATAGCCATTATACTGGGACAGCCTGAAATGGATGCTGTTACAGAAGAACGGTATAGAGGCTGTTTGCAGGCATTAGAAGATAATGGAATATCCGGGGCAGAGAAAATGGTGCTCAGGGAAGCAGAAGACTTAAGTCGGGTATTTCAGGGAAAAAAACTTCCGGATGCATTTTTGGCTTTAAATCAAATAGCAGCTGATCAGTGTATCAGGGAGCTTTTTAAATGTAAAAAAGTGGGAATGGAAAAAATCATTTTTATGGGAATGGATGCTGAAAATACAGCACAGGTTTTAGGTGATGAGATGATCTCTGTAGAAAAAGACAGAAGAAAACAGGGAAAAGAGGCAGTAAAACTGCTTTTGGAAGCCTTTGATGCAGAAGAAAATGACCGTATAAGGGGAAAACGGATCATGATCCCTTATAAAGTAACAGAAAGCGGTGCCTGCTGATGCAGACATCGCTTTAACAACTGCAACGGGTCAATAGTCCCATGCTTCACGCATTAGTTGAATCTCTTTTGCATATCCGTCCAGATCGTTGGGCGTTTCCAGGTAGAAGGGGAGATGAGCCAGAGCCGGGTGATTGATGAAACGCTTCAGGGCGGGCAGCCCAATATGGCCTTCTCCTAATCTGGCGTGGCGGTCTTTGTGAGCACCTAAAGGATTTAAACTATCATTTAAATGAATGGCTTTTAAACGGTCAAGACCGATAATGCGGTCAAATTCTGATATCACATCATCTAAGTGGTCTGCAATATCATAGCCTGCATCCCATATATGGCAGGTGTCTAAGCAGACTCCCAGATGATCACTTAATTCTACTTTATCAATGATCTCTTTTAATTCTTCAAAGCTTTTTCCGACTTCGCTTCCTTTTCCGGACATGGTTTCCAGGAGAACAGTAGTGGTCTGATCCGGCTTTAAGATTTCATTTAACATATCTGCAATATAAGAGATCCCCACATCAGTGCCTTGCTTTACGTGGCTTCCGGGATGAAAATTATAGAGATTTCCGGGAGTGGATTCCAATCTCGCAAGGTCATCTGCCATGGTTCGTTTCGCAAAATCACGAAGAGTCGGATCAGCAGAGCAGCCATTTAAGGTATAGGGAGCATGTGCCAGGAATGGATGGATATCATTAGCTTTTGCCTGAAGGAGAAAGCGGGAGATATCATCTTGATCCAGAGCTTTGGCATTACCGCCTCTAGGGTTGCGGGAAAAATACTGGAAAGTGTTTGCGTGGATCTTCAGGGCATCTTTTGCCATGGCACAGTAGCCTTTAGAAGATGATAAGTGACAGCCAATACGAAGCATAAGTGAACCTCCTGAGGTAAATAAGTGGTGCTGGCGTTTATGCAATGTTTCATGTGAAACATTCGGGATTTATTCTGGTCCCAAAAATGTTTCACATATCTCATAAAATGCAACAGGTGATTCCAGTTGTGGCAGATGCTTGGTATCAGGAATAAGTACAGATTCAATGGCTGGATTGTAGGTTTTATATTCTTCCAGTGTGTTTTCCATATCATTCAGGTCAGCACCGCCTAAAAGATAGATACTGTTGTCAATCTTTTTTAATGAGTTAATGATATTACATTTGGTATAGTTACACTTTACACTGGCATAAACAGACTTAGGTGATTCGCCTAAGTGAGCAGCTTCGTAATATGCATCTACTTGTCTGGCTGTTACAGAGTATGGATTGGAGTAGTAAATGTTTTTGAAAGTATCTGCAATGTTCTGGCGGCTGCTGGCAATGTGGTAGATCAAAGTGCCTGCAATAGGCAGATCCAGAATAAATTTATAAAGTTTTGCATTTTTGCCAGGTACCATACTGCAGGAAAGCATGGACTCTGGATTCACAAGAATCAGACGGTCAAATAACTCCGGAGAATTTCCACAGGCCATAACTGCCAGGGACGCTGCATCCCCGGTGGCTAAAATGTCAGTGCGATGACCAATTTCTGATTTGATGAAATCAGAAAGCAGCTGCACATATAAATAATTGGTGTAAGTAAGGTTAGGCTTTTCAGAACGGCCAAAGCCCAGCAGGTCAATGGTGTATACAGTATGATCTTTTGCCAGTCTTTTGCGCACTTCATGCCATTCATAGCTGCTTGAAGCTGGTTCCAGATCATGGACAAGCAATAATGGTTTTCCTTCACCAATCTTTGTATAATGGATATTTCCCAGACGCCAGCGATAGCAGAGGGAAACACGGCTTTCTAAAATATTTTTTGATACAGCGGAAAGTTTCACCGCTTTATTGATCAGGGCAGTAGCAGCAGCAGCGCCTGATGAAAGGATCAATAAGGTCAGTAATTTATTTTTTGTTTTCATTCAGATATCTCTTTCTTCCTATTAAAATGGGTTAATAAAGGGGATATGTCACCTTGCGGCGGCAGTTCTTGCTAGTACATTGTTTCCGAAATAACTATACAACTCACTTGTCTGCTAATTTGATCACAGAGCTCTAAAAGCCTCAGCGCAGCCCGCTATACCTGTGTTTTTGGAACTGCATACTCAAATTTGCATCCTATGTGATCAGTACAGCTATTTACGAAATGATGTACTAAAATTATTATAATACATGGAGTACGCTATGACAACGGACAAAAGATTTGTTACTGTACATGATAGGCACTTTTGGAACCGAAAGTGCCGTACGATAACGTAGTGGTAGCGGGAATTTGCCGTATTTAAATGCGAAGCCACGGCAAATTCCGTTGCTGGTCATGCAATGCATGAACAGCAACAAAAGATTTAAGATATACAGGATGTTTCACGTGAAACATTTTGCCAACAGTATAAAGTTGTGCTATAATCGTTTTTGATGGTCAGAGAGGCAAGGTGAATGTTTTTCTGAGAAAGGATGTAAAAAAGAAATATGGGACGAATTATTACAATTGCCAACCAGAAGGGCGGGGTGGGAAAGACCACAACAGCAATCAATTTATCAGCCTGTCTGGCAGAGGCAGGACAGCATGTAATGCTGGTAGATTTTGATCCTCAGGGAAACGCAAGCAGCGGACTGGGAGTGGAAAAAGAAGATTATGAACATACGGTTTATGATATGATGGCAGAAGAAGCAAATCTGGATGAATGCCTGGTAAAAAACATCCAGGACAATCTGGATGTGCTTCCTTCCGATATGAATCTTGCAGGTGCAGAAATTGAATTTCAGGAAGTAGAAGATAAAGAAACGCTTTTAAAACGTTATCTGGATAAAGTGCGGGACAATTATGATTTTATCCTGATTGACTGCCCGCCTTCTTTAAATATACTGACCATTAATGCACTGACAGCAGCGGATACTGTACTGGTGCCGATCCAGTGTGAGTATTATGCCCTGGAAGGGTTGAACCAGGTGTTAAAGACAGTAGAACTGGTAAAAAGAAAATTGAACCCACAGTTGGAGCTGGAAGGTGTTGTGTTTACCATGTATGATGCACGTACTAACCTGTCACTTCAGGTAGTGGAAAGTGTAAAGAACAATCTGAATCAGACTATTTATAAGACCATTATTCCAAGAAATGTAAGATTGGCAGAAGCACCAAGCCATGGTATGTCCATTAACCTCTATGATACAAGATCAACAGGTGCAGAAAGTTATCGTATGCTGGCAGCGGAAGTGATGAGCAGAGGAGAAGAGTTATAATGGCAAAGAAGGGATTAGGAAAAGGCCTGGGGGCAATTTTCGGAGAAGATGTTGTAAAAGAAAACAAAGAAGAGACAGAGAAAAAGGCTAAAGCAGAAGCAAAGGCAGCAGAGGAGATGGATGAAAAAGGCCGTATTCTGATGCTGAAACTGGATCTGGTACAGCCAAATAAAGAACAGCCAAGAAAGACCTTTGATGAAGAGAAGATTAACGAGCTGGCGGAATCCATTAAAAATTATGGAGTGCTGCAGCCATTACTGGTGCAGAAAAACGATAGCTTTTATGAGATCATTGCAGGAGAGAGAAGATGGCGTGCTGCAAAGGCAGCTGGGTTAAAAGAAGTCCCGGCTGTTTTAAAGGAATACAGCAAGCAGGAAGCAATGGAAATCTCTCTTATTGAAAATGTACAGAGAGCGGATCTGAATCCCATTGAAGAGGCATTAGGCTACAGACAGCTGATCGATGAATTTGGATTGACCCAGGAAGAGATTGCAGTGAGAGTGGCAAAGAGCAGGACTGCGATCACTAATACTATGCGTTTATTGAAATTAGATGAACAGATCCAGAATATGCTTGTTCAGGGTGTTATCACCAGTGGACATGCAAGGGCTCTTCTTTCTTTAGAGGATACACAGATGCAGTTAAAGGCTGCAAAAGAAATATTGGACAAGAAATTAAGCGTCCGTGAAACAGAGCGTCTGGTAAAGCGGCTGCAGAAGGAAGCTTCCGGTGAAAAGAAGGAAGAGAAGAAAAAGGATGAAACATTGGCTCTCATTTATCAGGATCTGGAAGACAGAATGAAATCTGTTATGGGAACTAAAGTAAGCATACACAATAAAGACAAAAATAAAGGCCGAATTGAAATAGAATATTATTCAGAAGCGGAACTGGAAAGAATCGTGGAAATGATAGAATCCATCGGCTGATCGACAGAAGGAGAATGATACATTCATGATGGAAACCAGTATTTTAAATCAGCTCCCATTTGATCCGGGATTTCTTATTTTGGGACTGATTGGCTTAGTGCTTATACTGCTGATCTTGTTAATATCAACAATGATGCAGCTAAAAAGCCTGAGCCGTAAATATGACTATTTTATGCGGGGAAAAGATGCAGAGACACTGGAAGATGTGATCATGGATCAGATTGAAGAGATCCGTAACCTGAAAGCAGAAGACAGAGCTGCAAAAGATTCTATCCGCACCTTAAACCGGAATTTTCGTGCATCCTTCCAGAAATTTGGAATGGTAAAATATAATGCTTTTCAGGGAATGGGGGGCAATTTAAGCTTTGTATTTGCACTGTTAGACTACACTAATACAGGCTTTGTATTAAACTGCATCCATAGCAGAGAAGGCTGCTATATATATATGAAGGAAGTGGACCGGGGGCAGACAGAGGTGGTACTTGGAAATGAAGAACAGGAAGCACTGGAACAGGCTCTGGGCTATGTAGATAAGCAGCAGTAAAATATAAGTGTTATAAAAGAAAACAAAGATATCCTGGCATGATGTTTCACGTGAAACATTGTATCAGGGTATTTTTTTATTATTGTACATAGGCAGGCACTTTTGGAAATGAAAATGACCTGCGATAAGGATATCTCTTAAAAAAAGATTAAGTTGTAGTTTTATAGGGTATCATATACAATGATGTTGGGGTTAAAAGGTATTTTGTAGTTTACTATGAAAGTCCCGGACGGCAGCCGCGAATGAGCCATGCTTGCATGAGCGAATTCACGGGTATCGGACGGGCAAGCCGGTATGAGCAAGGAGCGCGATAGCGCGGATTGCGAATGCTGGCGACGATTGCGGGAGCACCAAAGGTGCGGAGCAATCGGCTTTCATAAATGGTGATGCCTGCGTTAGCAGGCATGTCAGTTTAGTAATAAAAAGGAATGACTTATATATATGAAAAAAATAATACGAACAGCTGGTATACTGACACTGGTTTTTGCTGCATCAGTGGCAGTGTATTTCTTTGCTGCGAGAAAAAACATGCAAAAGGAAGAGGCAGTGTATTCTTCCATGAATGCACCGGAGTTTCCAGTGGTGTATACAGAATTTGATGGAAAAGATATAAATGCACTCCACGGATATATACAGAATATGGGTAATCAGGCAGTGGGAGATACTATTTCTGTATTGCCTGAAGATAGAAAGCTGGCAATCCGTGTAAAGGAATATGGAAATGGGATCGCAGGACTTAGTTATGAAGTCCGCAATCTTAGCATGGATCGTCTGATCGAGAAAACTGAGGTAGAGGATTGGCAGGCAGAGGGGGAAGATATCCGGGCGGTGCTTCCTATTCAGAATCTGCTGACCCAGAATGAGACCTATTTGCTGGATATTACAATAAGCACTGGGGAAAAGGATATTCATTATTATACCCGAATTATGTGGGCAGACAGCGATCATGCAGGAGACATGCTGCGGCTGGCAGAAGATTTTACAAGAAAGAGTCTGGATTATGATCAGGCAAGAGATCTGGTATCTTATCTGGAAACAAATTCCACAGAGGACAACAGTTCCCTTGGAAATGTAAGCATTAAGGCCAGCTTTGACCACCTTACCTGGGATGGACTGACTACGGAAATGGAAGGCGAACCACAGATAACGCTTCAGGTGTATGACGGTATTATGGGACAGATCCAGGTAGAGTATAAGGTACGGATCACAGATAGTACCGGTGTTCAGTCACTGGTAAATGCAGAAGATAACTTTACCATGAAGTGGAATGATAAACGCATCTATCTGATGAATTACAACCGGTATGCAAATGAAGTATTTCAGGGAGAACAGAAAAATTTTGCCGGAAAGCGGATTTTACTTGGAATTTCAGACGCAAAACAGATAAAAGCGTTAAAGAGTGAAAATTCCCGCTATATTCTCTTTAAAGTAAACGGTAATCTGTGGCGTTATGACCAGCATGATAAAAAGGCCACATGTCTGTTTACCTTTTCAGACGGTTCCAATGAAGATGTGAGAGCAGACTATAAAAAGCATGATGTGAAGGTACTTTCAGTAACAGATGAAGGAAATGTGGATTTTTTGGTATATGGTTACATGAACCGGGGAAGCTATGAAGGACAGATGGGGGTGGTTTTCTATCACTATGATGAAGAAAACCGTATGGTGCAGGAAAAGTTTTTTGTACCTGTTTCAACTGGATTTGACCAGCTGGGATCTGATATCAGCATGCTGGCATATTTGGGGGACAATGGAATGACCTATCTGTTGTTAAATGGAAAAGTTACAGGTATCGATCTGAACAGTAACGAATCTGTTACTGTGGCTTATGGTTTAAGCCAGGACAATTTTGCAGTAAGCACAGATGGAAGCAGAATGGCATGGCTGGAAGGAGGGGATGTTTACCATTCCCAGACCCTTCATGTAATGGATTTTGATACTGCCCAGAAACAGGATGTTGCAGCACCAGAAGGAGATTATGTACGGGCTCTTGGTTTTGTTGGAAGTGACCTGATCTATGGATTTGGACATGAAAGTGATCTGTGGATGGTAAATGGAAACGTAAAGGAGTTTCCTATGTATGCCATGTATATTGCTGATAATGAGATGAACATCCAGAGCGAGTATAAGAAGCCGGGGATTTATATTTCGGATGTAACAGCAGAAGAGGGCCGTATCCATTTAAAGCGCATGGTAAAGCTGGGAGATAACCAGTATTCCTATCAGGATGAGGATACCATTGTGTGCAACCAGAAAGTGGCTGAAGATCCTTTTGAAGGACTTGGATGGTATGCTTCTCAGGAAAAAGGCCGGGTTTATTTTGTGCAGACAGATAATGAAATCAAGTCATCTTCTGTGAAAACAGAAACGCCAAAGGCATTTTCTTATGAAAATACAAGCACGCTGGAGCTTGCTGGCAGACAAAATGTAGCAGAAGATGGTACTCTTATTTTCTATGCTTATGGCAGTGGCAGCTATTTGGGAAGCTTTACGGATTTTGGGAAAGCTGTGAATGCTGCTTACGATAAAATGGGTTATGTAACAGATCAGAACCAGTATCTTGTGTGGGACCGCATCAACAGAAAGCCCATCCGAAGCCTGAAGGATCCGGCAGGACAGGCAAGAGAGCTGCTTTCTTATATGGACAGCTTTGGTAAGAATAAACGGCAGGAAAGCGGGCTGATGACCTTTGATGCTTCCGGCTGCAGTGTAAACCAGGTGCTTTATTTCATTGATAAAGGTATTCCGGCAGCTGCTATTATGCCGGACGGCTCCTGCCTGCTTTTATATGGTTATGATCAGTATAATGTAAGTATTTATGATCCGGTTACACAGGAGACCTATAAAATGGGATTAGGGGATGCAAATGCATATTTTTCCGGTGCTTATAATGGATTTTTATGCGGTCTGAAGGTTGAATAAAATATCATAGATGGCAGATCTTTTTGAAACCGCAGGTGTTACTTTTCACGGGTAGGAATTTTCTGAACTGAAAATTCCGTATAATACAGTTGTGACCGCGGATTTTGCCGATTCGGAATGCGGAGCATCGGCAAAATCCTGTTACAGTGCGCGGGCATGGAGAGCCCGTGTACTGTAACTCGCAGATGCCGTATGATAACAATAAAAAAGCAACACACTTTACAAATTCCGTTCTTATGGTATAATTTAATGGATGTAAATAAAATGTGAACGAATTTTTAGGGAATTCTTAAGACCTATTAAAAGGATTGCAAGCAACAGAGGTGTGTAATGGAACAATATATTATAAAAGGCGGTAATCCGTTAGTGGGTGATGTGACCATCGGCGGAGCCAAGAATGCAGCATTAGGTATTCTGGCTGCCTCGATCATGACGGATGAGGATGTACTGATCGATAACCTTCCGGATGTAAGGGACATTAATGTAATGCTGGAAGCTATCCAGGAGATCGGTGCAAGAGTAGAGCGCGTAGACCGTCATACAGTAAAAATCAACGGCAGCGGTATTAAAGAGGTGTCAGTTGATGATGAATATATCCGCCGTATCCGTGCATCTTATTATTTTATCGGCGCCCTGCTGGGAAAATATAAGAGTGCCCAGGTACCACTTCCAGGTGGATGCAACATTGGAAGCCGGCCGATCGACCAGCATATCAAAGGTTTCCGTGCGCTGGGAGCAGATGTACAGATAGAATGCGGTGCAGTGATCGCCCATGCCATTGATCTGGTAGCAAGCCATATTTATCTGGATGTGGTTTCTGTAGGTGCGACCATCAATATTATGATGGCAGCAGCTATGGCAGAAGGCCAGACGATTCTGGAAAATGCGGCAAAAGAGCCTCATATCGTAGATGTGGCCAACTTTTTAAACAGTATGGGAGCTAATATCAAGGGCGCAGGTACAGATACCATCCGTATCCGCGGCGTAGGTAAGCTGCATGGAACTGAGTATTCCATTATCCCGGACCAGATCGAAGCAGGTACCTTTATGTGTGCAGCAGCTGCTACCAGAGGAGATATCATGGTGAAAAATGTGATCCCGAAGCATCTGGAAGCTATTTCTGCTAAGCTGATCGAGATCGGTTGTGAGGTCATTGAATTTGATGATGCAGTCCGTGTAGTTGGAAAACCATCCCAGAGACATACAGATATCAAGACTTTGCCATATCCTGGATTTCCTACAGATATGCAGCCTCAGATGGCAGTTACACTGGCATTGGCAAGTGGTACCAGTATGGTAACAGAGAGTATTTTTGAGAACCGTTTTAAATATGTAGACGAATTAGCCCGGATGGGAAGCCACATCAAGGTAGAAGGCAATGTAGCTGTCATTGATGGCGTTGCAGGCCTTACAGGGGCTCAGGTAAATGCCCCGGATCTTCGTGCAGGCGCAGCACTGGTGATCGCAGGACTGGCTGCAGAAGGTTATACTGTGGTAGATGAGATCGGTTATATACAAAGAGGCTATGAATGCTTTGAAGAGAAGCTCCAGGCTCTTGGTGCAGTGATCGAAAAGGTGGATTCTGAGCGTGCAGTGCAGAAGTTTAAGCTGCGTGTAGGCTGATAAAAAATTTATTACAGTCCAGCCATGACAGCTTCTTGTTTCCATATTCATGAAAACAAGAAGCTTGGTGGTTCCACCATATGCTGATTTGGATGAGAAAGCGCTTATGCAAGCAAGCTTGCAACACACTATCTCATTCAAATTCAGTGCATGGCTGAACTGAATTTTTACATTGAGAAAAATAGATATTGACATACCTGCACAAATCCATTAAGATATGTGAGGTAATCCGTTAAGATTTACAATTAAAAAGTTCGTAATATCCCTTATTCAGAGTGATGGAGGTACAAAGGACCTGCGAAGTCACGGCAACCCCAGTTGAGTATGTAAAAGCAAGATGTACATGCAAAAGGGCCGGAAGGTGCCAGCCTGAGCGAGGAGCAGAAAAGTACGGAGATTCCGGAAAACTGCTTGATCGAGCAATAAGAGGATTTGAAGATCTGCTATTTTCAAGTCCGCAATTGCTGCGGACTTTTTTATTGCCATGTATATGGAGAACAGCCGGTGACGTGTTCGCTGATCACAAAATACAGTGCCCGCTTTGGCGGGTAACGGGTCACAATGAGGAAAAACAAGTCAACAATACAACAGAACAAAAAACAAAAGGAGAACAAATGGAGAAAAGATTATTTACTTCCGAATCTGTAACTGAAGGCCATCCGGACAAAATGTGCGATGCCATTTCTGATGCTATTCTTGATGCTTTAATGGAACAGGATCCAATGAGCCGTGTTGCGTGTGAGACTGCTACCACTACAGGAATTGTAATGGTAATGGGTGAGATCACTACCAAGGCTTATGTAGATATCCAGAAGATTGTACGTGAGACAGTACGCGAGATTGGATATGACCGTGCAAAATATGGTTTTGACTGTGATACCTGCGGTGTTTTAACTGCAATTGATGAGCAGTCTGCTGATATTGCTCTTGGCGTTGACAAGGCATTAGAGGCAAAGCAGGCTGGTGAAAAGCATATGACAGAGGAAGAGTTAGATGCTATCGGTGCTGGCGATCAGGGTATGATGTTTGGCTTTGCAAGCAATGAGACAGAAGAATATATGCCTTATCCTATTTCTATGGCCCACAAGCTGGCAAGACGCCTTACAGAGGTAAGAAAGAACGGTACATTAAAGTACCTTCGTCCAGATGGCAAGACACAGGTTACTGTAGAGTATGATGAAAATGACAAGCCAGTACGTCTGGATGCAGTTGTCCTTTCTACCCAGCATGATGAAAATGTAACCCAGGAGCAGATCCATGAGGATATTAAAAAGTATGTATTTGATGAGATCATCCCGGCTGATATGGTAGATGAGAATACCAAGTTCTTTATCAATCCAACTGGCCGTTTCGTTATCGGCGGACCTCACGGAGACAGTGGTCTTACCGGACGTAAGATCATCGTAGACACCTACGGTGGCTACGCACGTCACGGCGGCGGCGCATTCTCAGGAAAGGACTGCACCAAGGTAGACCGTTCCGCAGCATATGCAGCACGTTACGTTGCAAAGAATATCGTAGCAGCAGGACTGGCTGACAAGTGCGAGATCCAGCTGTCTTATGCGATCGGTGTTGCGCATCCGACTTCTATTATGGCAGATACCTTTGGAACAGGAAAGGTAAGCAATGAAAAGTTAGTTGAGATCATCCGTGAAAACTTCGATCTGCGTCCAGCCGGCATCATTAAGATGCTTGACCTGCGTCGCCCGATCTACAAGCAGACGGCTGCTTATGGTCACTTTGGCCGTCAGGATGTAGATCTTCCGTGGGAGAAGTTAGACAGAGTAGAAGATTTGAAGAAATATCTGTAGGACTCTGTAGAAATCTGCAGAAAAACATTCTGTTGTCTGTAGCAGCATAGGATAAAAAACAGATTGTGTTAAAATAAAAACAATAAACGACCGTATAAAAGAAGGTTAAAATAGAGAATTAAAGGTTAAAACAGAAAATTAAAACAGAAAACCGTCTGGACAAAAACAGGAAATGCGTCATGCAATCTGTTGTTCCAGGCGGTTTTTGTATTCGGAGCATAGGATGTTTGCAATCTTGATGATTTCGTAAAATGTTTTTTTGGATGTAATTTGTTTTTGTTTAAAAATATTGTTGACATTTTTTTAACAATGAGATATAATGCCTAATGTAAGATTGATAATTAATTAACGAAAACAAACACATTAAATGAAACAAACACAAAGTATCACAAAGAAACATAAACACAAGGGAATCATGGAGGAAATGGAAATGGCAAAGAAAACAGTACAGGTCGTTCCGGAGATCATTGACAGCGTAGAAGGCTTAAATGCAAAGATGGCAGCAATGCGTGAAGCTCAGAAAGTATTTGCAACTTACACACAGGAGCAGGTTGACAAGATCTTCTTCGCAGCAGCAAGCGCAGCAAATAAAATGCGTATCCCGCTGGCAAAGATGGCAGTAGAAGAGACTGGAATGGGAATCGTAGAAGATAAGGTCATCAAAAACAACTACGCTTCTGAATACATTTACAATGCATATAAGAACACACAGACGGTTGGTGTAGTCGAGGAAGATAAGGAATACGGAATTAAGAAGATCGCAGAGCCAATTGGTCTGGTTGCAGCAGTTATCCCAACTACCAATCCAACATCAACTGCGATTTTTAAGACATTGATCTCTTTAAAGACCAGAAATGCGATCATCATTTCCCCACATCCAAGAGCTAAAAAGAGTACCATCGCAGCAGCAAAGGTAGTTCTGGATGCAGCAGTTGCAGCCGGAGCACCAGAAGGGATCATTGGCTGGATCGATGTTCCATCTCTGGATCTGACAAATGAAGTTATGAGAGATGCAGACATTATCCTGGCAACCGGTGGTCCTGGAATGGTTAAAGCCGCTTATTCTTCCGGAAAGCCTGCACTTGGCGTAGGTGCCGGAAATACACCGGTTATCATTGATGATACTGCAGATGTACGTATGGCAGTTAACTCCATTATTCATTCTAAGACCTTTGATAATGGTATGATCTGTGCTTCTGAACAGTCTGTAACCATTCTGGAGCCAGTATATGAAGCTGCTAAGAAGGAATTTGAATACAGAGGCTGCTATTTCTTAAAACCAGGTGAGATCGAGAAGGTAAGAAAGACTATCCTGATCAATGGCGCATTAAATGCAAAGATTGTTGGACAGTCTGCATATACCATTGCAAAGCTGGCTGGCGTAGAGGTTCCTGTAGATACCAAGATCCTGATCGGTGAAGTTGAATCTGTAGATATCAGTGAAGAGTTTGCACATGAGAAGCTGTCTCCGGTACTGGCTATGTACAAGGCAAAGACTTTTGATGAGGCACTGGATAAGGCAGAGCGTCTGGTAGCTGATGGCGGTTACGGTCATACATCTTCTCTGTACATTAATGTAAATGAGACAGAAAAGATCATGAAGCATGCAGAGCGCATGAAGACCTGCCGTATCCTTATTAATACACCTTCTTCCCACGGCGGTATTGGTGACTTATACAACTTCAAGCTGACACCATCTCTTACATTAGGCTGCGGTTCCTGGGGCGGAAACTCCGTATCTGAGAACGTTGGTGTAAAGCATCTGTTAAATATTAAGACTGTTGCTGAGAGGAGAGAGAACATGCTGTGGTTCAGAGCACCTGAGAAGGTTTACTTTAAGAAGGGCTGTCTGCCTGTAGCACTGAAGGAATTAAAGGACGTTATGGGCAAGAAGAGAGCCTTCATCGTAACAGACTCTTTCCTGTACAAAAATGGATATACACATGTTATCACTGACCGTTTAAATGAAATGGGAATTACCTATACTGTATTCTCTGATGTACAGCCAGATCCGACCCTGGCAAATGCACAGGCTGGTGCAAAGCTGATGAGAGAATTTGAACCGGATGTGATCATCGCAATGGGCGGCGGTTCTGCAATGGATGCCGGCAAGATCATGTGGGTACTCTATGAGCATCCGGAAGCAGACTTTATGGATATGGCAATGCGTTTCATCGATATCCGTAAGCGTGTATACACCTTCCCAACTATGGGCGAGAAGGCATACTTTGTAGCAGTTCCTACCTCTTCCGGTACAGGTTCTGAGGTAACACCATTTGCTGTTATCACCGATCAGAATACCGGTGTTAAGTATCCGTTAGCTGATTATCAGCTGCTGCCTAAGATGGCGATCGTTGATACTGACAATATGATGAGCCAGCCTAAGGGACTGACCAGCGCATCTGGTCTGGACGTTCTGGTACATGCTCTGGAAGCATATGCTTCTGTTATGGCTACTGACTATACAGATGGTCTTGCATTAAAGGCTATGAAGAATGTATTTGAATATCTTCCAACTGCTTACAATGAGCCAGGAAATGTAGAAGCACGTCAGAAGATGGCAGACGCTTCCTGTATGGCTGGTATGGCATTTGCAAATGCATTCTTAGGTGTCTGCCACTCTATGGCACATAAATTAGGTGCTTTCCATCACCTGCCACATGGACTTGCAAATGCACTGTTATTAAATCTGGTGATCGAATTCAATGCTGCTGAGAATCCACGTAAGATGGGAACCTTCTCACAGTACCAGTATCCACATACCCAGGCAAGATATGCAGAGTGTGCACGTTTTGTAGGTATCCAGGCTAAGGATGATGCGGAAGCTGTTAAGAAGCTGATGGAGAAGATCGAGGATCTGAAGAAACAGGTTGGTGTTAAGTCTTCTATTCAGGCATATGGTATTGATGAAAAAGACTTCTTAGATAGACTGGATGACATGGTTGAGCAGGCATTTGATGACCAGTGTACAGGCGCTAACCCAAGATATCCTCTGATGAGTGAGATCAAGGAAATGTATTTAAGAGCTTACTACGGAAAATAATCATTTATATAAATCGAACCCATTGTGGGTAAAAACCTTTATCCTTTGTGTTTGGAGCAGACCGTCGGCCTTTCGGGGCAGGCGGTCTGTTCGTATGTATGAGGATCAGGTACGGGTTATTGTACATGGTAGGCACTTTTGGAACCGAAAGTGCCGTACGATAACGTAGTGGTAGCGGGAATTTGCCGTATTTAAATGCGAAGCCACGGCAAATTCCGTTGCTGGTCATGCAACGCATGAACAGTAACGGGTACGGAAAGATCTCAGGAAAATATTATGGTGTTTTTTAGAAAAATTCGTTATACTATTGGTAAAATCAGGTAAACGTAACAGACAGTAGATGACCAGAATATTAAAAAATGTTTCACGTGAAACAATAAAATGATGTAAGTGTCAAAAGTATAAATTGCGTTTGTGCTCGCACAAATAAGCAATTTATACTTATTGACACGCCGAACACCGAAAACGAAATAAAATGGTGTGAACACGCCATTTTATGGGAGTTTGAGGTGTTCGAGGATTGCGGGAATTGCATAGCAATGGAGCAATCCGGTTACATCATAAAATTAAATACAAAAAGATTCCGGGAGTGTATAACAGGAGAAAGGGGATTACAGATGGGAACTGATTTAAAGGAAGCAACAGAACAGAAATTAGGATATGGGGAGTTGCACCTTCATTTAGACGGTGCCATTACACCTGATATCGCAAAGAAGCTGGCAGTGCTTCAGGGAATCAGACTGCCATATGAAGGGGAACAGTTAAGTCAGGTGCTGTCTGTGGGAGAAGACTGCCAGAGTTTAAATGAGTTTTTGCAGTGCTTTGATCTGCCCTTAAAGTTACTGCAGACAAAGGAAGGAATCAGTGAGGCAGTATATCTGGTGCAGGAAGAGTTAAAGGCAGAAGGGCTTTCTTATGCTGAGCTGCGTTTTGCACCTCAGTTACACTGTCAGGACGGATTATCCCAGGCACAGGTAATAGAAGCGGCTTTAGAGGGGCTTAAACGCTCCACACTGCCATGTAATCTGATCCTCTGCTGTATGCGCGGCACCGGAAATGAAAAGGAAAATGAAGAGACCATGGAGCTGGCCGGGGAATATATAAAGAAGCGTATTCTGCCAGAGGGAAAGAAAGGCTATGGCGTAGTGGCTATGGATCTGGCGGGGGCAGAGGCACTTTATCCTACCTATAAATATAAAGAACTGTTTAAGAAAGCGGCGGATAAGGAAATCCCGTTTACTATTCATGCGGGAGAGGCCGGTGGCGCGGCAGAGGTGGCCTGTGCCATTGAAATGGGAGCAGCAAGGATCGGACATGGGGTAAGAAGCTATGAGGATCCGGCGGTGGTGCGCATGATCCGCGAGAAGGGCATTTTCCTTGAAATGTGTCCAACCAGCAATCGTATCACCAAAGCGGTACAGGATATGAAAACATATCCGTTGAGAGAATATTTAAGCCAGGGGATCAGGGTAGCCGTATGTACGGATGATATGGCGATCTGCCGTACAGAGCTTAAGAAGGAATTTGATTATCTGAAAAAGCTGATGGGGCTGACAGAAGAAGAAAAAGTGCAGATCCTTAAAAATACAAGTGATGGTGCTTTTTCATAACCCAGAGTTATGTTTTTTATTAGGATTTTCATATATGCCCTATATATAATTGTTTCTTGACTTTAACAAATTAACTTGCTATACTTTTCCTAAAGTGCCTGCTTAATAAAGCAAGTATCCCCTGGGAAAGCCGGACCCCCCATAGAGCCGGTATTCCAAAAAATTAATAAAAACCAAGGAGGGTATTCAAATGTCTTATGTTGATGAAATTTACGAGAGAGTAGTTGCACAGAATCCAGGTGAGCCTGAATTCCACCAGGCCGTAAAAGAGGTTCTGGATTCTTTAAGATTGGTTATTGATGCAAACGAGGATAAGTACCGCAAGGCTGGTATCCTGGAGCGTTTCACTGAGCCAGAGCGTATTGTTTCTTTCCGTGTACCGTGGGTAGATGACAATGGAAAGGTTCAGGTAAATAAGGGTTACAGAGTACAGTTCAACAGTGCTATCGGACCGTACAAGGGCGGACTTCGTTTCCATCCATCTGTAAACCAGGGTATCTTAAAATTCTTAGGTTTCGAGCAGACTTTGAAGAACTCTCTTACCGGACTTCCTATGGGCGGCGGTAAAGGTGGTTCTAACTTTGATCCGAAGGGCAAATCTGACCGTGAAGTTATGGCATTCTGCCAGAGCTTTATGACAGAGCTGTACCGTCACATTGGAAAGGATACAGACGTTCCTGCAGGTGATATTGGTGTAGGCGGCAGAGAAGTAGGTTATCTGTTTGGACAGTACAAGAGACTGACTGGTTTATATGAAGGCGTTTTAACCGGTAAGGGCTTAACCTTTGGTGGTTCTTTAGCAAGAACCCAGGCAACAGGATATGGCCTTGTATACATGTTAGACGAGATGTTAAAGCACAACGGCAAGGAGATCGCAGGAAAGACTGTTCTGGTTTCCGGTTCCGGTAATGTTGCTATTTACGCAGTTGAGAAGGCTCAGCAGTACGGCGCTAAGGTTGTAGCAATGAGCGATTCCAACGGCTATATCTACGATGCAGACGGCATTAAGTTAGATGTTGTTAAGGAGATCAAGGAAGTACGCAGAGGACGTATCAAAGAGTACGCAGAGGCTGTTCCTACCGCTGTTTATACAGAAGGTAAGGGAATCTGGACCATTCCTTGCGATATCGCACTTCCATGTGCAACCCAGAACGAACTGAGCTTAGATGATGCTAAGACTCTTTTAGCAAATGGCTGCTTCGCAGTTGCTGAAGGTGCTAACATGCCTTCTACAAGAGAAGCTACAGACCTGTTTGTTGAGAAGAAGATCCTGTTCATGCCTGGTAAGGCAGCTAACGCAGGCGGCGTTGCTACTTCCGGTCTGGAGCAGAGCCAGAACTCCTTAAGACTGTCCTGGACCTTTGAAGAAGTTGATGAGAGACTGCACAAGATCATGATCGACATCTTCGCAAAGGCAGCAGATGCAGCTGAAAGATACGGAGTACCTGGAAACTATGTAGCAGGTGCAAATATTGCCGGATTTGAGAAGGTAGTAGAGGCTATGATCGCTCAGGGTATTGTATAATAAATAATTATTCAAAATAATAATCCCCCACATGTTGCGGAAAAACGCAAAACATGTGGGGGATTTACTAGTTTACTATTTGTATAAAAATTACAATGCAGTAACTAAAGGGAATATTCAACGGGAAAGTGTTATAAGTGAAGTTGATATATATGGAATATCTGGTAAACATATGGTATAATAGGCTTATCTATAAAGACACTGAACCATTATAAAGGAATAGTGTCATGGACTTAAAGATGCGAATACCAAGGAGGATGATAGTTCATGAAAAAAGGAAAACTTATAGCAATAGCTGGAATGGTGCTTGTAATGGGAAGTGCGTTTCCGGTGAGCGCTGCGGAGTGTCTGGCTGATTTTGATTATCAGACCTATGCGGATACCTATCCTGATCTGAAAGCAGCATTTGGATATGATGCGGCAGCTCTTTACAATCATTATGAAACCAATGGAAAGGCAGAGGGCAGAGTTGCTGTCTTTACAGAAGCGGCTACAACAACAGAAACTACCGCCAGTGAAAAACTCGATCCCCTACCACCTCTGAACCCCAGCAAGATGCCGGCTTGGTTTGATGCGCGGACTTCGGTGGAGAGTATGACAAATGCCCGTCTTGTAGCAGAATATAATGCACTGGTTCCTTATATGGAAGAGCATGATTTGTCCTTTGAGGGTCCTTTGTCTCGTAAGGAAGAGCTGCTCTCCGAAATGAATATCCGCCTGACAAGATATGATTATTATGAGGATTATAAAGATGCATTTGGAGAAGCGGCAGCCGCAGGAATAAAGAATGACCCGGCATACCAGAGAGCCGCAGCATCTGATATTACACCTTTACGGGAGTTCATGGGTTAAAATTTACAGAAAGATCCGTATTAAAAGAAGAAAAAAGGTTGTCCAAAAGGGCAGCCTTTTTGAAGCTTTTGGACAAGTTCAAAGAAGGTTTGAGGATATTTTATGGAGATCAGTTTACTTTTGATGCAGCAGATCGCAGAGTTGTTTTTAATGATATTTATGGGCTATGTGATCGTAAAAGCAGGGCTTTTGAAGGGGGAAGACAGCAAGGTTATATCAAAGATCGTTTTGTATCTGATCATTCCCTGTGTTATCATCAATGCGTTCCAGGTGGATTATACCAGTGAGAAGGTACAGGGGCTTTTGATGGCCTTTGCAGCCTCTGTTATGCTGCAGGTGGTGTTACTTATCATTGTGTGGACAGCAGGCCGTCTGATGGGCTTAAATGAGGTTGAAAAGGCATCTGTGTATTATTCTAATGCTGGAAATCTGATCATGCCTATTGTGACCTTTGTACTGGGCCAGGAATGGATGCTGTATGGCTGCGTGTTTATGAGTGTACAGCTGGTATTTGTGTGGAGTCATGGAAAAAGCGTATTAAGTATGGAAAAGGGCATTGACTGGAGAAAGATAATTTTTAATATTAATATGATCGCTGTATTTGCGGGAGTGGTGTTGTTTTTCACAAAGATCCGCCTGCCGCAGATAGTAAACCATACATTAGGCTCGGTGGGAAGCATGCTTGGACCGGCAAGTATGATCGTAACGGGAATGCTGATCGCAGAAATGAGCTTAAAAAGTATTTTTACCAATGGAAGAATCTATTTTATTACGTTTTTACGTCTGGTGGCTGTTCCGGTGATTGCATTGCTGTTGTTAAAGGTTAGCGGACTTATAAATGGCAGTCTGGATGGAAAGAAGATTCTGCTGATCGTATTTCTGGCAGTGATCACGCCCTCTGCTTCAACAGTTACCCAGATGTGCCAGGTATATGGAAATGATTCTAAATATGCCAGCGCAGTGAATGTTATGACTACGCTGCTGGCTATTGTGACTATGCCGCTTATGGTGGTGTTATTCCAGATGTGGATGTAATGAGTCCAAGAGAAAAACAAGCGGCTGCGAAGCAGACATTTGTTTTTCCTGGACCATTAACGAAGGTCCCGCCTGGGGTAGCAGGCAGTAGAGTGCGAAGCGCGGGGGTCGTGAGTAAAAAACGAAAAGACCAGGTACTGGGGATACCTGGTCTTTTCTGTATACATATGTGTATAAAGGGGGGATAAAATGTTTGTGTGAAAGGGGGAGGACCCTTTCGGTTTTCTCTTGTTTACGTTGCCTATTATATATCTGGTACATTGTAAAAACCATTGTAATGTGCGTAAAGAATATTGCAAATCGCACAAGTTTTGATAAAATGAATCTGGGACCCACCAAAAACATGAGTAAGCAGCCATTTTTGAAGAAAAATGAGCAGATTATTGAGGGAGAACATGTATCAGGAAGACAGTTTTAAAACAAGCCAGGTAGTGTATGCCCATACCCGCAGTGATGAGGCAGATATGGAGTATAAGATGCACTGCCACAACAGTTATGAGATCTACTACATGGTAAAAGGGAATGTGGAATATTTTTTAGAGGGAACTTCTTATATACCGAAGCCGGGAAGCCTGCTGATCATCCCGCCAAGCTGCTTTCACGGGCTGCGGGTGCTGGATGGCAGCGAGTATCACAGGATCCGTCTGCATTTTGTGCCGGAGCTTTTGACAGAGAAAGAAAGGCAGCTGCTTTTAGGGACTCTTGGAAAAAACTGGGGGTATATGGAGGATCAGTTTCGAGCAGAATGGTATTTTAATTCCCTGGAAGAATGCGGTTCATATAGTAGGGAATTGCAAAATATTGCAATTCGCCCACGGATTGTATCTCTTTTGGCTTATCTATCTGCAATGTATGAGAAAGGAGCGGGACGGGGACCAGGTAAAGAAGATGTGGCCCAGGAGATCCTTCGGTATATAAATGAACATCTTACAGAGCATCTTACCTTAGAGGGACTTGCAGATAAATTTTATATGAGTAAAAACCACCTGACAGCGATTTTTAAGCGGGCAGCAGGGACTACAGTAGCACGTTACATTTTATATAAAAGAATGACCATTGCAAGGAAAGAACTGGCGGAAGGAACACCTGCCGCAGAGGCAGCGATAAAGGCTGGATTCGGGGACTATTCCAGCTTTTTCCGGGCATACCGGAAAATGTTTGGCTGTGCGCCCTCAGACCAACAGGCAATGGAGCTGCCTGATATGGATAAGAGCGGGGATTTTTAGGAAGTATATAGGGTTGTGTTCTTTATACAATCTTTATACAGAGCACCTTATTTTTAACAGAAACTTTGAGGGGATTATGGCATAATGAAATGATATGAATGGTTGGGAAGGGATTGTAAAAGGAGAGAGAAATAATGGAATTGTTTTTTAAAAAGAAGACCTTATCTTCTTTTCAGATCATTATATTTGGCTTTTTGGCAGTTATATTAGTGGGAACGCTGCTTTTAATGCTGCCTTTTGCATCCAGGGAGCCGGGAAGTGCGCCATTTCTGGATGCTTTATTTACAGCTACATCGGCTACCTGTGTGACAGGGCTGATCGTCCATGATACAGCTACGTACTGGAGCTGCTTTGGACAGGTGGTGATCCTGCTGCTGATCCAGATCGGAGGAATGGGCGTTGTTACCATTACCATTGCAGTAGCCATGGTTTCAGGCAAGAAGATCGGTCTGATGCAGAGAAGCCTGATGCAGGAGTCGATCTCAGCACCGCAGGTAGGCGGCATTGTCCGTTTTACAGGCTTTTTCCTGAAAGGTATTGCGTTGATCGAACTGTTAGGAGCAATTTTGCTGGCGCCTGTGTTTATAAAGGACTTTGGAGTGGGAAAAGGAATCTGGTATGGCGTTTTTCATTCCATTTCTGCTTTCTGCAACGCAGGCTTTGACCTGATGGGAGTTAGACAGCAGTACTCGTCACTGACTTATTATGCTGGAAACGGGCTTGTAAATGCAGTTATTGTATTGCTCATACTGACCGGCGGTCTGGGATTTCTCACTTGGGAAGATATAAAGACAAATAAGCTGCAGTTTAAAAAATACAGGATGCAGAGCAAGGTAATACTGGTAACAGATCTGATACTGGTGATCGTACCTACGGTTATTTTCTATTTTGGGGAGTTTCACGGATCCCAGTGGGGAAATGGACTGGAACGGTTCTGGTTATCCCTGTTTCAGGCGGTAACGCCAAGAACTGCCGGGTTTAATACAGCGGATTTCGGGCAGATGAGTGAAGGCGGACGGTTTTTAATGGTCATGTTAATGCTGATTGGTGGTGCACCTGGATCTACGGCAGGCGGTATGAAGATGACTACGATAGCGGTGTTATTGCTTTCTGCGGCAGCTGTATTTCGCAGGAAAGAAGATGCCCAGTGCTTTGGCAGACGTATTCCAAACGAAACAGTACGGTATGCAGCAGTAGTTATGCTGATGTATGTGGTATTATGTACTCTTGGCGGCTTGTTTTTATGCTATGCAGAGGGGCTTCCGGTACTTACAAGTCTTTTTGAGACAGGTTCAGCTATTGCAACGGTAGGATTGACGTTGGGAGTAACACCTACGCTGGGAACGGCTGCAAGGCTGGTGCTCATTGCTTTAATGTACTGCGGGCGTGTAGGTGGACTGACACTGGTGTTTGCGGCGCTGTCTGGCATGCGGTCGAGTATGACAAAGTTCCCCCAGGAGAAGATAACTGTGGGATAATACGGTATGCCCCACTGCGTACCGTACGCGGCAGGGACCAATATGGGAGTGAAGCGGAATAATGAAAAATAATGAAAATCATGGATCAGAAATAAGGAGGAAATCACATTGAAATCAATTTTATTAATAGGACTTGGAAGATTTGGAAGACATATTGCAGAGAAATTATATGAACTGAACCATCAGATCCTGGCAATAGATAAGCAGGAGGATCGCGTAGAGGCAGTACTTCCTTTTGTCACCAGCGGACAGATAGGAGACAGTACCAACATTGAATTTTTACAGTCTTTGGGAATTGGAAATTTTGATGTGTGTATCGTGGCGATCGGCGGGGATTTCCAAAGCTCTTTGGAAACAACGGCCTATTTAAAGGATCTGGGTGCAAAGCTGGTAGTTTCAAGGGCTGCAAGGGATGTTCAGGCAAGATTTCTGCTGCGCAATGGCGCGGATGAGATCGTGTATCCTGAGAAACAGCTGGCAAACTGGACAGCGATCCGCTACAGTTCGGAACATATTTTTGATTATATCCAGTTATCGGATGACCATGCAATTTTTGAGATCAGCATTCCGGAAAACTGGGTGGGAAAGACGGTTGGAAATATTGATATCAGAAAGAAATACAACATCACTATCATGGCTTTAAAACGTAATGGCAAGCTGGAAATGTCCATTACCCCGGATACAGTACTGGATAAAGATGCTACCATGCTGGTGCTGGGGGCAAGCAGGGATATCCAGAAGTGTTTTCATATTTAACATAATACTGCAATCTAGTACATCGTTTCGTAAATAACTGTACTAATCACGTAGGATGCGGAGTTGAGTGTGCAGGTCTAAAAACGCAGGCGTAGCGGGCTACGCTGAGGCTTTTAGGCCTGTGCAATCAGATTCGCAGACAAGTGAGTGGTATAGTTATTTCGAAAACGATGTACTAGTGTACTGTATCATTCACATTTCGCATAATGACTTGCCTGAATTTCCATCTGCTGTGTTGTCGTCAATCGACGATGCCACCGCATCGCCTCATTCCTCCGCCTTGCAGATTGAAAATTCATTCTGCGTCATTTTGCTGAAAGTGAATGATACAGTACACTAGTCATTTGCAGGTCTTGTGGATCCTAAGAAGATTTCAGAAGAGCATCAGAATACCTGGGGAAAAGAAAAATGGAAGAACGGATACTTGTATGTTTATCATCTTCACCGTCTAATGGAAAGATCATACGCACAGCTGCCCAGATGGCAGAGGCTTTTAATGGGACATTAACGGCATTATTTGTAGAAACACCTTTGGCCGGAAAAATGGGAAAAGAGGATCAGGAGCGTCTGAAAGAGAATATTAAGCTGGCAAAACAATCCGGGGCAGAAATAGAAACAGTTTACGGTGATGACATTTCTTTTCAAATCGCGGAGTTTGCCAGGCTTTCAGGGATCACCAGGATCGTGATCGGACGCAGTGCTGCAAAGAAAAAAGGGATTTTTGCAGGAACATCTCTTGTGGAAAAGCTGATCGATCATGCGCCTGAAATGGAGATTTATATCATACCTGACAGCCAGATGGGACCTGAGGTGATCCGCAAATGGAACAGGCTGGCGCAAAAGAATGATTTTTCCCTTAAGGCAGCGGTTCAAAGTGCAGGCATCTTATTTGCAGCTACAGCAGCAGGCTGGATGTTTGAAAAATTAAAGCTGACAGATGCCAATATCATTACCGTTTACATTTTAGGCGTACTTCTGATCTCTATTGTAACAGAAGGCTGGTTCTACAGTTTTTCGGCTACTATAGCCAGCGTTCTGGTCTTTAATTTCCTGTTTACGGCACCTCGTTTTACCTTGCGGGCTTATGACCGGAGTTATCCTTTTACATTTGCAGTCATGTTTCTTGCAGCTTTGATCACAGGATCCCTGGCATCAAGGCTGAAACAGCATGCAGGACAGGCGGCAAGGGATGCGTACAGGCTGAAAGTACTTCTGGATACAAACCAGCTTTTACAGCAGGCTAAGGGAAAATCAGAGATACTGGAAGGAACGGCACAGCAGATCGTTAAACTTTTGAAAAGAGAAACGGTTATTTATGATGTGAAAAATGGAAAACTGGGACAGCCTCTGCACACCATTCCACAGGGGGGAGAAATCCTGGTTGAAGATGAAACCTGTGAGGAACAGGCAGCTGTATGGGCTTTAGAGAATAACCGCCATGCCGGAACAGGAACAGACCATTTTAAGCAGGCAAAAAGGCAGTATCTGGCGATCCGTGTAAACAGTACCGTTTATGGTGTGGTAGGTATCATGATCCAGAAACAGCCGTTAGATGCATTTGAAAACAGTGTGCTATTGTCCATATTGGGAGAATGTGCCCTTGCGCTGGAGAATGATAAAAATGTCCGGGAAAAGGAGGAGGCTGCGATCCTGGCAAAGAATGAACAGTTAAGAGCGAATTTGTTAAGAACGATCTCTCATGATCTGAGAACGCCCCTTACATCTATTTCAGGTAATGCAAATAATCTCCTTTACAATGAAAGCTGTCTGGATGCACAGATGCGTCGGCAGATCTATGGGGACATTTATGATGATTCCATGTGGCTGATCGATCTGGTGGAAAATCTTCTTTCTGTGACCCGCATCGAGGAAGGACGGATGCAGATCCGCCAGTCAGCAGAACTGGTGGATGAGGTGATCAGGGAGGCGTTAAAACATACCGGGCAGAGCCGGACAGGAAGAACTATAAAAGTAGAAGAGGAAGATGAGCTGATCCTTGCAAAGATGGATGCAAGGCTGATCGTCCAGGTACTGATCAATCTGATCGGCAATGCAGTAAAGTATACGCCTCAGGGAACAGATATTACGGTTCAGGTGAAGAAAGAAAAGACAGAAAACTCCCAGGTTATCATTTCTGTATGTGATCTGGGGGATGGGATCCCGGATGACAGAAAAGAAAGAGTATTTGACATGTTTTATACTGGCGGTGATCAGGTGGCAGACAGCCGCAGGAGCTTAGGACTTGGGCTTGGGCTTTGCAGATCTATTATTAATGCCCATGGAGGAAAAATATGGATATCTGATAATATCCCCCATGGAGCGGTCGTTACATTTACATTGCCTGCAGAGGAGGTGGCATTAAATGAGTAAACCATTGATATTGGTTGTGGAGGATGATGTTCCGGTAAGAAATCTGATCACGATCACATTAAAGACCCATGGATACAGATACCTGACTGCCGGGACTGGAGATGGAGCAGTTATAGAAACTTCCTCCCACAATCCGGATGTAGTTCTTTTAGATCTGGGACTGCCTGATATGGATGGTGTAGATGTGATCCGGAAAATACGTACCTGGTCTAACTTACCTATTATTGTGATCAGTGCAAGAAGCGAAGATACGGATAAAATAGATGCACTGGACGCAGGGGCAGATGATTATCTTACAAAGCCTTTTTCTGTAGAGGAGCTGCTGGCACGTCTGCGTGTTGTGGAACGGAGAATGGCTCTTATGAATGACGAAGCCCAGATAGCAGAGTCTGTTTATACAAATGGCAGACTGCGGATCGATTTTGCGGCAGGTTGTGCCTATATGGGGGATAAGGAGTTGCATCTTACGTCTACAGAGTATAAATTGCTGTGCCTGATGGCTAAAAATACAGGTAAGGTGTTGACGCACACTTATATTACCCAGAAAGTGTGGGGCAGCAGCTGGGAAAATGATATTGCTTCTTTACGTGTATTTATGGCAACTTTACGTAAAAAATTGGAAAGCGAACCGGATGCCCCGCAGTATATACAGACCCACATAGGGATCGGGTACCGCATGATCAAGGCAGAATGATCATTTATTCAGGGTTTTAAAGTAATGCTCCAGTTTGTCGATGCCAAAATAACCAAGGATGAACAGAATAAAAATGATCGTAAATGCAAAAAGTATCAGCATAAAATCTCCTCCTGTGTGAATAAAATCATATAACAGATATCCTCAGTGAATGTAAGGCATAAAGCTTTTGTTTATTGAGGATATTTTTATTATAAAGAAAAGCAGATAAAGAAAGGAAAAGGATATAAGTGCAGATATAAAGAGCGCATAAAAAATACATAAAAGAATACATGAATGGGCAAACGCCAGTGTTTTCTTAACAGGAGAGCTTACAAAAGAAGAATTCAAAGGAGAAAGCCGAAAAGTCGGCGTGGGAACTGTTATTATGGGGATCATACTCCCGCTGGCCTTTATCCTTGGAGGAATCTTCCTTTTGATATCATCGGGCGTAAAACCGGAATAACAGAACTTTTTTCACACAATCACCAAAGTCTGATCCAAAACTCCTGTTATAGTTTAAAATCTCTGGTGCTGTTTTTGTGAAAACGATTACATAAAAACTGGATGGATCTTATATAAATATGCATGGTGTCTGGGTACAGTAAGCAGTCAGAATATTACAACAGCGCAGACTACAGACAGCGAAAATGTGACTATCAAGGGCAGTAACGGAACAGTGTATGTACAGGGAGACAGTGCTTATACAGTGACAGTAGATTCTTATACTGCATAATAAACGGAAATAAAAATGGGTACTGTGGAGATGGTGTTTTTCTCCCAGTGCCCATTATGCCCTTGCAGAGCTTTTTTGTATACTTATTGATGATGTGTTTTTTCATCCATTTCCCGGATGATCTTCTGGTCTTCTTTTAATTCGTTCTGTTCTTTCTGGAGCTCTTTTTGTTCTTTCTGAAGCTCTTTCTTTTCTTCTTTCAATTCTTCCTGCTCTTTTTTCAGCTCCTGGCGTTCTTTCTTTTCTGCAGTTTCCAGATCTTCCTCTTCTTTGATCAGCATCAGTAAGAAGCACAGGATCAAAAGTCCGCAGGAGATCCAGATGGTGCGGTAGGAAAAATAGTTTGCCAGGTGCCCGCCGCAGGCAGCGCCAATGGTAAATGAGCCGATAGCAGTCAGATAGATAGCAGCGATTTTAAGCTCCTCTTTTTTCTTTTCAGTAACAGCTTTATAAAAATGATCCGTGCCGCTTCGCAGGTTTCCAATACACATGGTGCTGGCATAGGCACTGCCTTTTACTGTACGGAAAGACTGTACCTGCATGGCACAGGCAAAGGAGGTAAGCCCATTTGCAAGCCAGTTTAGCTGTCCCGGGATAAAACCAACGATAAACAGCAGTATGATCTCTATGGTCAATACCAGGTGGCGCCAGTGGATCCTTCCGGTACGGCGAAAACGGGAGCGGATCAGACAGGCCATAAGTACCCCCAGTGCAAAAAAGGCAACAGGGAGAAAATAGCGGATGGAATCCTTCAGATTTTTGGAGATCAGATGACACCCCATTAAAACAATATTTCCTGTCTGGGCATTGGCAAAAACGTGGTCACGTAAAAAATAGGAACAGGCATCCTGTGTTCCGCCGGATAAGTTAAGAAGTATCATAACAGGCAGAGAACTGGACATTTGCAGCCCGTTTTTTTGTTTCATGTATATCCCTTCTTTCTTTCCCTGTTTTATCATTTTTTTCAAATAAAATCAATTTGCGTTTTTCACACTTCTGACTTTATATATTCCTGCTTTTTCTACGAAAAAAGCAGCTGTTGGAAAAAATGGTCAGCTGCTTCTTTTATGTCTGTTCAATGAAGTGGATTTTCACAATTTTTTACTCATCATCCTCATTTGATCCATCATTATACTCATTTACATAGATCAGATGGCTTCTGGACTCTTCTACAATAGTCCGGATGGTCTCTGCAGTAAGAGGCATATCCTGAGGCTGTAATACCAGGCTTAAGGCACATGGAAGATTAATACCGCAGATCAGGTGACGATGATCGTTTACATATGGGCAGAACTGCTGGTTTACACTGCCACCTAACATATCAGTCATCATGACTACTTCATCCTCCGGGTCAAAGGAATCAAATAATTCTTTGATCTGGGTTGGAAGATCGGTGTCATCCATATAGGCACTGATATCAATGATGCCATCCATGGAAGTAAGAAAATTTAATGTGTCTTTCAGGCCGTGGGCCAGTAAATGATGGGAGGCGATAATATATCTTCTCATAACGCTTCTCCTTATAGTTTTATAGTTATAGTTATATTTATAATAGTGTGGCGGGGATCAGATGATGTTGGGGTCAAAAGGTATTTTGCCCCCTCTGATACCGAATTGCTACGTGCTTTGCACTCTCGCAATTCTAAAAACATTCGTAATCCGCTCATTTTTCTTCAAAAAATGGCTTCTTACTCATGTTTTTGGCGGGTCCCAAGTTCAAAAATCCTCCTGCAAGCAAGCTTGCATCGGATTTATGACCTTTTGACCCTGGTATCATCAGATACTACAGGGATTTGATCAGATGATCTACGTAAAGTTCTGCTTCTCCCTGGAGGAAAGGAGTCTGCATGCTTTCATAACCTTTTCCGAATTCATCTTTCTCTACGATATAACCTGCGCTGTAGTTTGCATAGCCCCATACGATGCGCATAGGAGCATTAAAGTTCTTTTTGATCTCCATTCCGAAGGTGGAGAACAGTTCTCCGGGGATCGTGATCATCTCCAGGTCACCTAAATGGAAGATAACAGAGCGGAGCGTAACATTGATACCGCCTGACTGGATCTTTCTTCTCATATGGCGGACACCGGACCAGAGAAGCTTTTTATCATCCTCTGTAACAGCAGCAGCCAGCTTCTTTTCATCTTCAGCTAACTGTGCCTTCATGGCATCCAGATCATAAGTCTGGTGGATGGTGTATTCTGCAGTTTTTACAGAGCCAGCTTTTAACTCCATAGGAGTTTCCGCTTCTGCGAAAACATTTACCTGCTTCATTACTTCATCACGTACGCGCCACAGCTCGTTTTCGTCATTTCCCTGACGGTACTGGCGGTTGCCCATATCACCGCAGGCTCCCTGCATGGTAATGAAAATGGTATTGTATTTTTCATCCAGGGCCTTTCCTACATTTCCTAAAAGATCAGAGCTGATCTTCATGTTGTGGATGCCAAGGACAGTTGGATGGCAGGTAAACTGGAACATACCTGCAACTACATGGTTTTCATTGCGGAACAGAATCATGTTGATATCTTTATCACTTGGTTTGTCAATATAATTGCGGTTTCCGTATACACCTTCTATTGTTCCCTTTACCATATAAGGTGTTACCTCTAAGAAGCCACGGTCAAAGCATTCATCTACAGCGTCAAAAAGCTGTTTCATTACCAGTTCCCTGTAAACTGCCTTGCGATGATTTCTGTCTTCCCCTTCATCTTCAAAGCTGATATCAGGGCCAGAGTGTGTATGAATGGTTCCGATAATGATATTTTCCTTTGGAACAGAATATTTTCCGGCAAGGACTGTGCGGGCATAATCAGAGATCGGTTCTTCTAACCGGCACAGATCCAGGGTGGACCATATAAAAATCTCCCCGTCAATGCGCAGGACTAAAGTCCTGCAGTAAAGTTCATCTAAAACACCAATAGATTTTCCTGTTCTCATGGCATAACCGCGCATGTACATAGGAAATGGAGGTGTGATATTACGTTTTGCTGCGCTTACTTCAACCATATGATAATCTCCCCTTAGTTGAATAAAAAATGGCTCTGCCTGCCAAATAAGACAGGCAGAACCGTCATTATGGTGATGTCACCATCAGGCGACATGTCCGTTTAGTTATATTAGTTATAAATGATCAAGCCAGGATTCCCAGTGCAGAGCAGATCATGGAGAAGATGATAACAATGAGGATCAGGGTAGTGATCTTCATGCCCTTCTTTCCAAGGAGCTTATACAGTACCAGGACAGTAGCTACAGAAATCATAGAAGGCATGATCTTGTCTAACAGATCTGCAACTGCCAGATTGACTTCGCCCATCTGGAATGCCAGAGGTGTTTTTGCAGTTACAACCGTTGCGGACAGCGCACCTACAACCGTAAGACCAAGAACAGAAGCAGCATCTGTGATTCGAGCCAGTTTTCCACCTACTTTTGTGATCAGTTTGGTACCTTCGCGGTATCCGATCCACATCAACTGACTACGGATGCCGATGAAGATAAGGTTTACGATGAGCCACAGGATAACACCGATAGGGTTGCCTTCCAGAGCCATATATCCTGCGATGGAGCCCATGATAGTAGGAAGCAGTGTCCAGAATAAGGTATCACCGATACCAGCTAAAGGTCCCATTAAGCTGACCTTGATATTCTGTACAGCATCCAGGGAAGAGATTCCCTCTTTGTCTTCCAGAGCCAGAGTAGCACCAAGAACGATATTTGCCAGCCATGGCATGGTGTTGAAGTATTTATAATGGTTGTTTAATGCTTCAACGTATTCGTCATCATCTTTATAGATCTTACGCAGCAGAGGTCCAATACCGAAAACAACGGCTGGAGCAAGCTGGGTATCGTAGTTAAAGGTTGTTACTGCCATTAAGGACCAGCGGATGGCACCTTTCACACAGTCTTTTTTTGTTAAAACGGGAGCTTTTTCCATTACTTCATTCTCATTATTCATCTTCAAGACCTCCTGCAAATCCTACATTTTCCTTTGCTTCTTCATCCATATAGAACTTGTAAGCTAAAGCTACACCAAGGAATGCGATACCAAGGATCGGTACGCCCATGTATGCGCTGAGTACAAAGCCGATCAGAATGTAGTTGAAGTACTTCTTTGCCGGCATGTAGTGGAGCAGCATGGCAATACCAAGACCAGGAAGGAGCTTTCCTGCTACAGACAGACCGCCTGTTACCCAGGAAGGAAGCACATCCAGGATAGCCTGGACTAAAGGAGCGCCTGCTGTTAATGCAACAGCGGTTGGGAATGCCATGAATACAGCTACCATAACAGGGCAAAGGTAAAGGATAGCATACATTTTGCCAAACTGTTTTTCATTGGCATATTTCTGGGATTTCTGGGCAATGAAGGAGTTGCAGATCTTGAATAAAACGTCCATCTGTACGCCAAGCATACCAACAGGAAGACCAATGGTCATACCAACTTCCGGTCCTTGTCCGGTTGTTTTTGCAAATGCGCATGCAATAATGGTTGCAACGCCGTAATCAGGTACAGAAGAACCGCCAAGAGCGGCAACGCCTAAGGACATCAGTGTGAAAGTACCGCCGATGTAAAGACCGCTGTTCATGTCGCCTAAGATCAGTCCGCACAGGAAACCTACGATAACAGGTCTTGCATGTGTCAGTGATAATCCACGGCGGTCAACGTTGATCTCAGCAGCCACCAGGACAAGCAGTACAATTTGTAAAGCACTTAATTGCATAACAATTTCCCCCTTTGGTTATTTCAGAAATTCGTCAATAGAAACTTCTGCGTCTGCAGGTACATACTGTGCATAGAGCTTGGTTCCCGCAGCCTTTAATTTCTTGTAAGCCTCAATGTCGTTCGGCTTTGCGTAAGCTCTCTGGGAAAGCTTTACAGCTTCTTCGCCTTCAGCAGGCTTTACAGTTCCGCCAATGACCAGTTCCGGGATCTTTACGCCGATCTCAGACAGCTTAACCAGTGTTTCCGGCTTCTTAACCAGTACAAATACAGTGTGGTCATTGTATTTTCCGGCTTTGAAGTTATTTAAAGCTGTTTCCTCGGTAATGATGGAAATAGCCATTCCGGTAGGTCTGGCAAGCTTCATGCTGGCTTTGGTCAGTTCATTATTGGCAACAGTGTCATCAATGATCATGATACGCTGTGCACCGGAACGTCCGGCCCACTGTGTAGCCACGATACCATGAAGAAGACGGTTATCAATTCTTGCAAGTACAATACCCATATTTACCTCCTATTCGTCCTCACGGACGGCCGGGCTTTCTGCCTGCCCGGAAAGCTTATTTTTTGAATTCAAATGCATGTAATCATAAATGTAAGCAATCTCACTTACAGGCAGAGCCACCCGGTAATGCCGGGAGATATCCTGAAAGCTGTCCCTTACCTGCCTGATAAAGTCGGCATGTTTTTGTTCAAATTCTTCCAGATCCTGATAATTATCAATGGGTGTTTTTGTGACCAGACGTTCCACCAGACAACACAGGTGGACATAAAGCCCGATCATGATACGTCCTGCGATCTTTCTTCCTGTGATCTTCTGAAGCCGTCCCACTGCCTGTTCCACTTCATCTAAAAGCTTGTCAGGATTTAAAATGGTAATGGATTCAACTACATTCTGCAGGGAGAAATTCTTTACCAGGTTCTGGTTAAATATTTCCATTTGTTCTTCATCCAGATACTCTGAGAAAATGTTTGTCAGCTTTTCTGCAGAATTCATGGAAATAATGTCCTCCAGTGAGATAAAAGGAATTCCCTCAATCTCCGGATTGAAAAGCCCGATGATGCATTTTACATGGTATTGCTGGAAAATCTCATCATGGCTGCCGTTTTTCATCAGCCGGTAATAATCATAAGCCACAAATTTTACAGGAATGGAAGTGGCGGAAGTTTTTAAGATCAGCTCTTTTAGCTTTTCCGTTGTGTCAATGCCGTTTTCTCCGCTGAAGATCACGGCGTCTTCCTTCTGTACATTGTGAATGATACGGTAGGTGCAGACATTGCTTTCGCTGGCCCGTTTCAGGATGTCCTCCAGCTTCTGGTTCCCACAGATGCCAAGGCCGATGTCAACAGCTAAGGCAGTGGAAATATTGTTGATGATGCCGATGTTTAAGTTTCGCAGGCCGCCCATCTGGCTGTGGATCTGCTCTAAAGAACCCATATCCACCAGAAGTACTACGTCCTGACAGGTGATAAATCGTTCAATGTGTTTTTCCAGCAGCCCGGTGATGTCACTCATCTGCATGTCAAGAGGCATATCAATGGCATCGAATACCTTTCGCCCGATGATCTGGTTAGCGGCATCTGCAATACTGGAAGCTGTTGCATAGCCGTGGCTTAAGATAATACCGGCTGCGGAAAGTCCCTGGATCTTCTGGTTCTGGTTTTTTATATCTAAAAGCAAAAACAGCTGGTTTAAACTGTCTGCTTCAATGTCCAGATTCAGTTTGATCAGGTTTACGATCCTGGAACAGATGACTGATTCTTTTTCAAGAACAGCGCTTACAGCCTGAAACATTTCTTCAATCTCGTTATGGTTTTGTTTCATCCAGTTGTCGATCAGATGGTCGCCCTGAAGCTGTATATATAAGCGGCGGGCAAGTAAGTGGCTGTATTTTTTGGAAAGGCTGATGCCATACATTTCACCTACATTTTCAAAAATCTGATTGATCAGCTGTTCGTAAGTGGAGATCTTGATGTTTACAAGCTTCTGTCCGTAGATCAGATAGTCGTAATAATCATTTAATTGTTTCCGGAATTCCATCATCAGGCCGTCAAAACTGAGCATATCCTGACGGTAATCTTCAAAGACATCTAACATGATCTGGAAATACTGTACCGTCTGCCCCAAAGAGGTGTCACGGCTGTAACTGTTTAAGTGGATCATACGTTTGTCTTTGTCTTCAACCTCCAGTTTTAAGGAGGAGAGCATATATTCCGGAAGGTGATAACTGTGGATAGCGATACCATCACTGGTTTTTTCCAGATAAGCTCCGGCACAGCTGCTGGTAACGCAGGTTTTCAATTCGTCGATGTTGTTTTCGTAGGAAAATTCCAGCATACAGTGGAAGGCGTTCTGGCTGATGCTTACATCTACGCCCATGCGCCGCCCTTCTGCTTTTAAGAAGGAGACTAACATTTCCTCTTTTTCATCGGCTGTGCGTTCATGCAATGTTGGGACCGGGATCACAATGGGAATCATCCTTGCAAGTGGCTTATAAAGTGTTTCCGCCGGTACTTTTGTGGTGGAAAATACCAGTCTTGCATTGGACTCAAAAACATGTTCGTCATCATGATATCCTTTATATTGTCCCGAAATTAAGTAGGAATAGATCAGTTCCTGTCCTGAAAATGGAAGCCTGTCAATTTCATCAAAGAAAAGGATGCCGCCGTTTGCCTTTGCAAGCCAGCCTTTTCCGTCTTCGCTGCCGCAAAGGGAAATAGCAAATTTTTCTTCATTCTGGGCATATTCGGAGCAGTCTACTGTGATGTAAGGCGGGAGAGAAGCTGCGCCTGCAGTTCCAATTACCCGTTCATTTACAGCATATTCATACATCAGCCTGGAAAGAAAAGCCTTTCCTGTTCCGCCGGCTCCGTTAAACAAGGCCGGAAGACCATTTGGCGGGTATTTAACAGCTGCTTTACACTGCTCAATGCAGGAACTTAAACTCAGGTAATAACCGATAGCTTTCTGAAAATCTCTTTTATTTTCATCGCTTCGGCATTTCCGCTGAAAATCGTCCATACCGGAGAATACGCAGGTTTCCAGGACGACCTGGGCTTCGCGTTCAACATTTTTTTATGGAAGAAATAAACGGGACGGGAGTTGACCTTAATGGCCCGCTCTTCTTTTACCAGCTCATTCAGATACTGACTGGCCAGATTACGGGAAATATTCAGTGATTCGCTGATATGGTTCGCCGTAAAATATTTCAGATCTTTCAGGGCATAGCCCCGGCTTATTTTTTCCAGGTAAAGATAGAGTTCTTCTTTTGTGCTGAGCATGTACATGATTCTCCTGTTTGTTGATTTAACTTGAATTCTTTTCGCGCGTGTTTTATGTCTACCTGATCACAAGTGTAATTATACAAAAAATAGTCTGAAAAGAAAGATGTTTTAAATGATTTCGCCAGTTTGAAAAGGGTTTCGGCAGTAGCGGTGAGAAAAAAGGGGAGGTGCCCGGAGTGGGAGAATGGGGTTCGACACTAGGATTGACACTTTTAAGGGGGAAATATGTGCTATACTTAAAATCAGATGTCAGGATCAAGATCAGGCACAGAAAGATCCCGGGAGAACATTACAGGAGGAAATCAATATGCACAGTGAAAAAACAACGATCCGGCTGGTAGCCGTAGATATGGACGGAACTCTTCTTCATGATGATAAGAGCATATCAGATTATACATTAGATGTTTTAAGAAGGATCGTAAAGAAAGGTGTGATCCTGGTACCTGCCTCAGGAAGACCCATCGGAGGAATGAAAGAAGCAGTATTAAATAATGTAGACGGCATTCAGTATGCTATCTGCTCCAATGGTGCTATGCTTATGGATGTACCGGAGGAAAAAAGTATCTGTGAAACAGGGATCTCCACAGAAAAAGCAGTGGAAGCCATTGCGTATCTGGAACAATTCCCAGTGGCTGTATATGCCCATACAGACAAAGGTACTTTCCGGGCAGAGGGCTGGGAGAAAACAGGGCTTTCTGAGAAATATCCTTATATCAGGTTCAGCGAAGGAAATGTAAAAGATCTGGGAGAGTTTTTAAGGACCAGCGGAGTAAAAGTGATGAAAATGGGTGCTCATGTCTTAAAAGATGGACTGGCACAGGAACTTCTGGAAAAAGGAAGCCCCATACCGGGTATCGTATTTCTGCGCACCGGAGATGGGATCATAGAATTAAACTCTATCCATGCCTCTAAAGGAAATGCACTGTGTACACTTTGTAAAAAATTGGGGATAAGTATGGAAAATGTGCTGGCTATTGGGGATAACGAAAATGATATTTCCATGCTTCAGGCTGCAGGCATCTCCGCAGCAATGGAAAACGCAGAAGATGATGTAAAGCAGGCTGCGAAATTTGTGGCCGGGCATAATGAAGAGGACGGGGCGGCTCATTTCCTGGAGGAATGGGTGCTGTAAAATAAAACAGAGAACAAAAAATGGACGCGCCGGCTGACGCGTCCGTTTGCTTTGTAAACTTGTGATTCACTGCCTGCTGACGCAGGCGGTTGTCAGAGTATTCCTGTAGACTGTAAAAACAGTACAAACATCATAACCGGGGCTACATAGCGGATCATGATGCGGTACAGCTTTTTGCGGCGGAAGGTATCTCCAGTGCTTTCCATTTCTTCGATCACATAGTCTGGTGTTTTGATCCAGCCGATCAGAAAGGCAGAGAGTAGTGCGATAAACGGCATCATAACGCTGTTGCTGATATAGTCCATGATGTCTAATAACTGTCCCACAGAGCCGTTTGGCAGTTTTACTTCAATATAGAAGATACTGTAGCCAAGGGCAATAATAGCAGAGGCAGCCAGATAGATCACGGTCAGCACAAGGACTGTTTTCTTGCGGCCTGTGTGGAAGATCTCCATGCAGTTGGCAGTGATAGATTCCAGCACAGAGATACAGGACGTAAGAGTAGCGAAAATAGTTGTTACAAAGAACAAAAGACCAACAAAGGTACCTGCTTTTCCCATGGCGGCAAATACCTTAGGAAGGGAAATGAACATTAAACTTGGACCTGCGCTCATTCCGTCGGTGCCGGAGAAAACAAAAACTGCCGGGATGATCATGGCGCCTGCTAAAAGAGCAACACCTGTGTCGAAGATCTCAATCTGATTAACAGCTTTATTTAAGTTAACTTCCGGTTTCACATAAGAGCCATAGGTGATCATGATACCCATGGAAACACTTAAGGAAAAGAACAGCTGGCTCATGGCATCAAGTAAGATCTGAAGGAAGCGGCTAAAGGTCAGTCCCTCAAAATGAGGGGTTATATAATAAAGAAGGCCGTCCATACCGGTACGCATCTGTCCGCTTTCGTCTACATGGTGCAGTGTCAGGGAATAGCCTGCGATCACAACCACCAGAACCAGAAGGATGGGCATCATGCAACGGGAAACACGCTCAATACCATCTTCCACACCATTGTATACAATAAATGCTGTTACACCCATGAATAAAAGGGCAAACAGGACTGGTGATACAGGTGAAGTGATAAATGAGGTAAAATAATTGTCCTGGGCTGCAGCGGCAGTCTGTCCGGTGAGATAGACAACAGCGTATTTTGTGACCCAGCCGCCGATAACAGCATAGTAGGTCATGATCAGGACTGGAACAAGAAAGGTTAAAACTCCTAAAAATTTCCATTTAGGCGACATCTGGGTATAAGCACCGATGGCGCTTTCCTTTGTTCTGCGGCCAATGGCAATGTCAGATGCCAGCAGTGTGAATCCAAATGTTAAAACCAGTGCCAGATAAATGACTAAGAACAGTCCTCCGCCGTCCTTTGCAGCCAGATACGGAAAACGCCACAGGTTTCCCACGCCTACGGCACTACCGGCAGCAGCTAAAACAAAACCTAACTGTCCGGAAAAACTACTTTTTTTCTTATTCATGAAAAAGAATCCCCCTAAAATTATCTATAGCTGAACTTGCTTGTCATACCAGAATAGCACATGTTATAATATCAGTAAAACAAATGTTTTTATGATTATATATAATTTTTAGTAATGTGTATGATGCCAGGTCGTGGGGAACAAGCTGGTATCATATGGGGTGGTGGGATTTATGAAAGAACAGAAAGACAAATATGAGATTTTTCTGAAAGTGTGCGAGACCGGCAGCTTTTCCGGGGCGGCAGAGGCATTAAATTACACACAGTCCGGCATCAGCCAGATGATGGCTGGACTGGAAGAAGAACTGGAAGTCCGGCTGTTTGCCAGAGTAAAAAAGGGAGTCATACTTACAGATAACGGAGCCAGACTGATCCCTTATATCCAGGAAATGGTAAATCAGAAGGCAAAGCTGCGCCAGGCGGCCTTTAATATTAATCATAAGATCGAAGGAAAGCTGCGGGTAGGAAGCTTTTCCAGTATTACAGCGTTGTGGATGCCGGGAGTGATCCATTTCTTCAAAGAGCATTATCCAAAGGTGCAGGTGGAGATCTTTGACGGCAATTACGATGAGATCCGTGACTGGATCATCCATGGACAGGTGGACTGCGGATTCCTGTCATCTATTGTGGCAGATGACCTGAAATTTTATCCACTGATGGATGACCCGCTGTGTGCAGTGATGCCTAAGGGGCATCCACTTACAGAAAAAGAACGGGTCACAGTGTCAGAACTGTTTTCGTATCCCTTAATTATAGAAACACCTGGTTGTGACAACGATATCCAGCATTTATTAGCAAAATGTCCCGTAAAGCCGAAGATCACCTACAGCTTCCGGGACGATACACTGATCATGGCCTTTGTAAAAAGCGGATTAGGCGTTACCATTTCCCAGGAAATGGTACTAAAAGCCTTTGCCAGAAACGATGTAGAATCCAGACCCTTAGAGCCAGCTTCACACCGGACGCTGGGACTGGCATTTTCAAAGACAGCCAATTCTGTGGTGTCGGGGATAATGTTGGAGTATTTAAAAGAGACGTGCTGGAAATAAAATGAACATACCTTTTTGGTAAAAATGCATCCTTGCGTGTATAGTCGCTATATCTGACATACTGGTCCTATCAGTAAAAATGTACCTTGGGTGCAACTGACAAAAAATCTTTTCGCAAAATCAAGTACAAAAAGATTCTGATACTACCATCGCAGCAACACGTACGCAGGGCGTTGATATGCGCGATAAGTTTAAAAATTATCCCATTGTAGATATGATTCCCGCAATGATCATGGTCATGCCTATGAGCTGGCTGTGGATAAATTAGATTCTGCCGCTGGTGAGCTGAAAGATTATTTCTTAGATTGCAGGTAAGAGCAGCATTTTTCTTTATTCTATCCTGCAATTTTTTTATGAGTCGATATTCTGCCATTAACAATTTTTGATACTGGGTGTTTTTGATTTCTGGGATATGTACATATTGATATTCGCCTTCAGGAACTGGAAACATGTTATTGATATTTATAACGGCATAATTTCCAATTTTAAGAAAATCTAAACAGTTTTTCATTTTGTCATGTTTAGGTTTATAAGATGATAGAGGGGCAAAATAGTTCATATTATTTACGATTAAAATAATACCAATATATTTTCGCTCGTTATGCTGACCGGGCTTTTTGTTGTGAAATAAATGTGGTGCATAGGGGATAAGATAGTCGATATATTTAGAGTTTACTTCATATAGTCTGATTGACAAAATTCACCTCCGTATTAAAATAGGGCGGATAAAACCGCCCTGCTGTTAAGTTCGCACTTAGAGTGGCGAAATACTCTCTTTTAACTGTCTCGCTTGGGGCTGAGATACGCCCGCTGATAACTGTCTCAGTTAAAGGTCGAGATATACCTGCTGTTAAGCCATTAATGGCTTCTTTCAACTATAGTATACGCAAAAAAATCTGATTTATCAACAGATATATTTTAAATTTTTTAATCATAAGACAAATTGAAAATTCAGCCAATTAAAACTGATGAAAACTTGCCTAACTTCTTTAAAGTTGCTATAATTCTTGTAACGAAGGTGTGATAAGCTTTCTCAAAAGATGGGAAGATGCAAGTATATGTACACGGGCATAGATGTACATATAGCAAGTAAGGAGAAGTTGTGCGTACTTTAAAGAAATCCATATGGAGTTATATGTATAAGGTCACATTTGCGCTGGTGAGTGTGATCCTTATTAGCATTATGGCATTGAATATAGCAAATGAGCAGAGCCGGGCGCAGGGGACGGCGGATAAGATCTTTGAGCAGATGGATAAGATGCTGGAGGAGAATCAGAAAGAACTTACCAGGCTGCGTCAGGAATATGCTGAGAAATGTCTTCATAATACAGAGGCCATTGCCTATATTCTGGAGAAGAACACGGGGGTGGGAAATGATCTGTATGAACTGCGTAAGATCGCAGAATTTATGGAAGTAGATGAGATCCACATTATTGATGCAGCAGGAGAGATCGTTTCCGGAACCCATCCCCAGTATTATGGTTATAGCTTTGACTCTGGGAAGCAGATGAATTATTTTAAGCCCATGCTTAAGGACAAATCCCTGAAAATGGTCCAGGATATTGAGCCGAATACAGCAGAGCATAAGCTGATGCAGTATTCAGCTATGTGGAACAGCACCGGGGAATTTATCGTGCAAGTGGGAATTGAACCGGTAAATGTATCCAAAGTAACAGAAAAAAATGAACTGCCTTATATTTTTTCCCAGCTTTGTGTCAACCCGGATACCAGCTACTTTGCGGTAAATGCAGAAACAGAAAAGATCGTAGGTGCTACGGACACAGAATTAGTGGGAATGGACATGAAGGAAATTGGCTTAAATACGGAAAAGATCCAGAGTACAAAAGGTTTTTCCGGTATGATCAATGGAAAACGTTCCTATATCGTATTTAAGAAGGTAACAGATAATTATATCGGTGTGGCAGTGACCAGTAAGGCACTTTATGAACGCATACCGTTAAATATGCTGTATCTGGCGGTATGTCTTGTACTCATTGCGCTGGCATTGTTTAAGGCAGTGACCCGGTATCTGGACCGGGAGGTAGTCCAGAAGATCGGGGAAGTAAACAGAAAGCTGCATAAGATAACCATGGGTGACTTAAACGTCAAGATAGATGTCCACAGCAGCAGGGAATTTTTTGAACTGAGCCGTTATATTAATGAAATGCTTCAGAGCCTGTTAGCCAATGACAGGAAAATGAGCTATGTGCTTGGAAAGACGGATATGCACATTGGTGTATATGAGTACAACCGGCAAATGAAGAGAGTCCGTTTTACCGGTGATGTTCTCCAGATCTTAAAGACCGGCACAGAAGCTGCCTGGAAGCTGCCTTCTGACTGGGAAGATTTCAGAAAATATATTAGAACCCTGCAAAAAGAGCCGGTTGCAGGTGAAAATGAGATATTTGCTGTAGGAAATGGTAAATATTTAAAAATTGAAGAGATCCAGGAGGGCGAAGAGATCTTCGGTGTTATTACGGACGTTACAGAGGAGATCCGCAAGCGCAGGGAGATCGAATATCAGAGAGATCATGACCAGCTGACGGGGCTGTTTAACCGGACTGGCAGAGATGCCAGGCTTTCCAAAATACTGGAAGAATGCAGGGAGCCATATTACTGCGCTGCTGTTATGGTAGATGCTGACGGTCTGAAAATGGTCAATGACACTTACGGACATGAAAATGGTGATGAGTACCTTAAAAAGATTGCAGAAATGCTGAAACAGGAAGCTGGTGAAAACTGTATTCTGTGCCGTCAGGGCGGTGATGAATTTACATTGTTCTATTATAAGTATGAGAAAGAAGCTCTTATACAGAAAATAGAAGCTTTAAAGGCACTTCAGAGCGGGCAGAAGGCCTGGCTGCGGGACGGACTTACCGTTGATCTGAGGTTCTCTATGGGAAGCAGCATGGCTTACGGCGCAGTAGATTATGATAAAATGTACCGTGAAGCAGATGAAAAGATGTATGAAGATAAAAGAATGCGGAAAAAGTGTGAATGTAGCTGAAAATTACATAGTTACTGTTGTTTAGTGGATTAATGCGTGTGTTTATGTTTGCCGGAAAAAAGAAAGAACAATAAAAGAAAAATAATAAAAAAGCGCCTGTATGGGAATTATATAAATTCTCTTGTCGGGTGCTTTTTTCTCTTTCAAGTAATTCTTATGTGGGATATAATGTAGTAAGCGTGTACGAAAAAATGGCTGCGGAGCAGACATTTGCTTTTTGGTAATCTCATATAAAGGAGTAACAAAATATGCTGACATCAGACCAGAAAATAAAGATAAATGAGAAGGTTCAGGGATTTAAGGAAGCGGCAGATTTTTACCGCATGGAGTATTCACAGGATCTTATGGGGATGTTCCGGGAGTTTGGGTGTATGATGCTTGAAGCCTGTGGGATAAATGCAGAAGATGATCCGGAGATAAAGCAGCTTTTTGGGTACCGGCAGGTGCTAAGAGGTACGGTAAAGCGCCAGCTTACAGTTATAGCAGAAGAGCTGGCTGGTTTGTGGAAAGCTCCGGTTTCCGGTGAGATGTTCCAGACGGCCCTTTCTGGGATATTTGATTTCTGCCTTTACAGCAAGGGCGGTAAGAACCGGTATCTTCTTCCTGTGGAGATCGCAAAGCCACTTCTTGGCCTTGTAACCCGTCCGGAAGGAATGTTAAGCCCTGGTGAAGGAGAAACGGTCTTAGATACCCAGTGCGGTGCAGGAAGCACTCTGATGACAGCTTGTAAGTATTTAAAAAATCCAAAGCTTATGGGTTATGAGCTGGATGAGGAACTGTGGGCAGCAGGTATTATCATATCCAGGCTTTCAGAACTTAAAATGGAACTTCATTTGCAGGAGGAAGTACCAGCCTGCTTATATGAGTCCTGCGATCTGGTGATCAGTAATCCGGTATATGGAACGGATACCATCAAAGATGATTCATTGGCAGAGGAACTTCCATCGGAACTGAGAACTGTAAGAGGCCGCTATCATCTGGAGCTGATCCGTGGCATGCTGGCCTTAAAATACGATGGAAGGGCCATGCTCATTGTTCCAAACAGCTTTTTATTTGCAAACCGTACAGAGAGTATAAAGGTGCGTAAATGGCTTCTCCAGTCTTATTCACTGGAAGCAGTGATCGCGCTGCCGGAAGATACTTTCCTGTACAGTGGTGTCCGCTCCAGTGTCATGATATTCAGTAAGCCATTTATGTCCAGTGGCTGGGAAGGACATACCCAGAGAGTGCTGTATTACAGTCTGGAAAAACAGGAAGATAAAGAAAAACAGAAGCAGGAATATGAACGTCTGGAAGAGGTCTGGAGCCAGAGAGACAGCTATTATGGAAAATGGGAACGCTGCCGTAGGGAAAAAACAGTGGAAAACCGCAATGGCATAAAGGTTCCTGCAAACTGGCAGTACAACAGCTTCTGGTTTGCAGGGGCTGCTGGGATCGAGGCTGCAAAATGGAACCTGCTGCCGGAAAATTACAGACCGGAGGAACAGATCAATCTGGAAATAGAGGATCCGGCCCTTCTTTTACAGGAAATGTTAAGAGAACAGGAAGAGATCACAAAGGAGTTAAAAGAACTTCTTAAGGAGGTCGGCTGAATTGGAAAAATTGGAGAACTGGAAGCAGAGACCTTTAAGCCAGGTGGTATCCAGGTGGATCAGGGGAACTACTTTAAATCGTTCAAAGACAGATTATTATACAAAAACTTCCCAGCCGGAAAGCCTTCCATGGGCAAGAGTTGGGGACATAAAAGAAGAATATATTTCCCAGACAGAAAATTATCTTACCAAAGAAGGGGCAGACCAGATCCCGTGGCTGGTAGTGCCAAAGGGCGCTGTGCTGCTCTCCGTATCAGGAACGATTGGAAAAGCGGCTATTGCAGGCTGTGACATGACGGTGAACCAGGCAATACAGGCAATGGTTTTCGATGAAGAGCAGATCTTGCCGGAATATGCCTGCTTTTATCTGGAATTTTACCGCCCATGGCTTATAGAACGGGCCAATGCAGTGACGATCCCTAATCTGACCAAGGAGCAGTTATCGGGTATTCCTGTGGTATTTCCCTGCTTAAAAGAACAGAAGGTCATTGTAGATAGATTAAAGCGGGCCAGGCAGCTTGTAAAATATGGTCAGTCATCTGAGGCTGCATTAAACAGGATCCTTGAAAATGCTCTTTTAAAACAGGTCCAGGCTGCTTTAAAAGAAGGTAAAATAAGCCGGGATGAAGAACTTCTTTCTCCTGAACTCCGGTCTGTATGGACATCCTTACAGAAACGGGTATTGCCGGAAAATACAGATAATGACTTTTTTGTACCGGTACTTTCTCAGGCAGAACAGACAGTTTTTACAAAAACGATCCGGAAAGCAGAAAATATAAGAAAACGGTTACATAAAATGCAGCAGTTAGGTGAACGGTATTTTAAATCCATGCTGTCTCTGGCATTTACATCCGGACTGACAGAGACGTTCAGAAAACAGGAAGCCCTGACTGATCCGTCCCCATCTTTATTTAAAGAAAGTTATGGGATCGGTACAGTGCAAAGTGTCAGTCAGCCTACAGAAGGCATTACAGACTGGCAGAGCCGTATCCCTCAGGAGCTTCAGTCCCTTTTTACCATGCTTTCTGATTTTCAGATGGAGATCCTGCGGATTTATGCCCAGTCATCGGAAGCGCTGCCGGTACATACAGTGTTTAAGCAGATCCACAAAAAAGGATATTCCGTGCAGGATGCCCTGGCATCTGCAAGATTGTTAGAAGCTCTGGGATTTCTGGAAAAGACAGTTCCACAGAAGCTTTACATGGGAGAAAAAGAAGTGCAGGACAGTGCAGGTCATCCCATTACCATACAGAAATATCAGATTCTGGACACCAGGGAGGTCTGAGATACAACATGAAGCTGGAATACTTATATATAGATGGTTATAAAGGACTGAAGCGGCTGAAATTGCAGTTTAAGGAGCAGACGGGGGCTGTACCCGTGGATTTTCTCATTGGCTGCAATGGTTCGGGAAAGTCCAGTGTGTTAGAGGCAGTGGGACTTATTTTTACCCGCATTATGCAAAATGAGCTGCCGGGATTTATTTTTGAGTTAAAATACAGGATGCCGGATGGAACGGGAATTTATGTAAAGCCCCAGAAAAAGGGTTTTTGCGATGCTTCTGGGCGGAGGAGAAAGCTATATGTGAAACTGGAAAAAAATGGGAAAACCCGGCAGCTATATTCTATACCAGATGAGTACCTGCCGGATCGGATCATTTCTTATTGCTCCGGGGCTAATAGTTCTATGGAAGATATCCTGATCCGGTCTCCAAGGGCATCTCTTGCCAGCGATCTGTATGATCTGTCACTGTCTATAAATGATGAAAACGGAGAAAGCCGGATTTCCGGTAATGAAGGATATCCGGGAGAAAGCAGCGTGGCCCAGGGCGAGGCGGCAGAGGAGATATTATCCTTTTATGAGCGTCTGGATGTAAATCCAAGGGTGCTGTTTCTGGATGCGGTCACATCAAAATTTATCTTACCGGCATTGTTTGCTGTAATGCCCTTTGATATGCAGGATGACAATATCAGCACAAAGGCGCTGCACTATGCATCCCTTAGGAAAAAACTTCTGAAACGGTTAAATATCCGTCTGATCCCGGCAGCTTTTTCCCTTCGCATTGATGATACAAGGCTGGAAGCGGCTGCAGACAGGCCGCAGATGAGCATTTTACGGCGGCTTTTAAACCAGGATACAAAGGGCGGTTCTTTAAGCAACTGTGTGATCCACAGGACTTCTGCAGACCGGGTGGAAGAAGATGGAAGCCTTGCAGGGGAAACAGCAGCAGTATTTTTGTTTGATTCCTGGGAAGCAGAGGGAGAAAAGGTATTTTATCACCCCATGCTTCAGCGCTACTTTGATGGAAATCCATTTGCCCTTATCTCCACTCTCCTTACAGCATGGAGAGAAGGCGTGATCCGGGAGATCCATTTTTCCTATCGCAACGGGGATGAACGTGGGCTTTATGAAATGGAAGATTTAAGTGACGGGGAATTAATGTGGTTGGCCCGCATTGGCCTGATCCTTATGGCCCAGAACCACTGTGGGGAAAATACATTGTTCCTCTATGATGAACCGGATGTGCATTTTAATGATGAATGGAGCCGGGATTTTGTCCGCTTTGTGTATGCTATGTGCAGCATGGACGGGAAAAGTGGGAATGAGTTCCTGATAGCCACCCATTCAGACCTGATCTTAACAGATGCCATGTGGGAGCAGATCCACCTGTTTGAGAATCCCACAGGTTCTAAGACAGAAGTAAAGGATCTGGAGATCTCTACTTTTGCAGCTGGCCGGGACAGTATTTCCAGACAGGTATTTAAGGCATCTGCCATTGGCAGATTTGCATCGGATTCTGTGAAAGCATACATGGAAGAAAAAGATCCGGATAAGCTGGAAGAGATCATTTCAAAAGTGGGTCCCGGTTATCAGCGTTTCCGTTTGCAGGAGCAGCTGTATGCGCTGTTGGAAAAAGGGAATAAGGTATAGGCGCAGGCACTTCTAACAACTAAAAGAGGTGATGAAAGATGTTCTGGAATATAGATGTTAAAGAACAAGAGCAGGATCTAATGGCGGTCAGCCATTTTCTGTTATCTGTTTTTAAATTTGCAGCAGACCAGCCGGGAAATGTGTTCCTGAAAGAAGATTGGCTGGCTTTCGCACCGGAGAATGGAGCCTGGTTTTACAGGCTTTATGAGCGTGACACAGAAAATGGAAAGAATATGCACCGGGCAGTGGACCGGCTGTTCCGCATGGAGCAGGAACAGCGGGAAAGGATCTGGGAAGCCATAAAGCATGATATGGAATTTATGGATAAAGAAGCCTGGGAAAATGGCAGGTTCAGCCTGGAAAGTGACCAGCTTTCTGATGCAGCCCAGAAGATATTAAAGGATTTTTTCGGATATTTTTATGATGTGGTCTTTTGCACTGCCCATTTTCATTTAAAGGAACTTTCCAGTCCCATGTACAGCAGAAGGGAATTGGCTAAAGACTATTTTAAGGGGAAAAACAAGAAGATACGCAGGATCTGCCCGGTATGTTTAAATATGATCTCAAATGGGGAAACAGATGAGGAGGTGGAGCATTATTTTCCAAAGTCCAGGTATCCTTGTCTGTGCCTGCATCCGTATAACCTGTATTTTTGCTGTTCTGCCTGCAGCAGCCGGTTAAAGGGAAGAAAAAGTCCTTTAAAGGGAAAGCAGAGAAATATTGCAAGTATATTCTTACCTTATCTGGATACAGTAAAAGATCAGGTACAGCTGGAGTTTGAAAATCCGGGAAATAAGGACAGCGAAGTGGTAAGTCTGCTCCCGGTCCGGGACGCGGATGCGGACACAGGGGAAAAGATAAAGGAATTTGACCGGTTGTTTTCATTGGAAGAACGCTGGAGCGGACAACTGGAAGAATATTATATGAGCCTTTATTCCCGGTATCAGGAAAAGATAAAGGAACGATCTGGAAAAATGAGCCTGGAGCAGTTAGAGGAATGGCTGAAAGAGGATATAAAGCGAAATGAGGCTATGCAGTCTGTCCGGCCGGGAAGGTATCTGGAAGGGGAGTATATGAAGTGGGTTATGGAAAAACAGCTTAAGGCCTTTTATGCAGAATTAAAAAGCGGATGTCAGTGTGTGGCTGGTGACGCAGGCAGAGACCGGAATTAAACGGACATGCCTGCTGACGCAGGCATCACCATTCATGAAAGCCGATTGCTCCGCACCTTTGGTGCTCACGCAATCGTCGCCAGCATTCGCAATCCGCGCTATCGCGCTCCTTGCTCATACCGGCTTGCCCGTCCGATACCCGTGAATTCGCTCATGCAAGCATGGCTCATTCGCGGCTGCCGTCCGGGACTTTCATAGTAAATAATAAAAAGAACGCCTGGAGTTCCTGAAGTAATGTATTCTCGGAATCTTCTTGCAAAGGCAAGTGCAGGAAAGACTCCGAGAGTACATAAGTAATCCGGAGGAGGAAATCCTGGGATCAGGAATGTCAGGCGTTCTGTTATGGGGGCATGTCTGTTGAACTCTGTTCTTTTACAGATCTTTTCCAGTAAGCATCTTATAGCTTTGGAGATATTTATCAATTGTCTTCTGAACAACATCTTCTGGCAGTGTCCAGTCATTTCCCGGATGAGAGGTCAGCCAGTCACGGGCAAACTGCTTGTCAAAGGATGGCTGGGAATGACCGGGCTCATAGCCGTCTGCAGGCCAGAAACGGGAGCTGTCCGGGGTAAGCATTTCATCACCAAGGACAATATTTCCATCTTCATCCAGACCGAACTCAAACTTGGTATCAGCAATGATGATACCTTTGCTTAAAGCGTAGTCAGCGCACTTCTTGTAAAGAGCAATGGTGTAGTCACGCAGTTTGGTAGCATATTCTTTTCCCTTTCCCGGGAAGTGTTTCTCCAGGTGGTCAATGCTCTGCTCGTAGGAGATATTTTCATCGTGATCACCGATCTCGGCCTTGGTAGAAGGTGTGAAGATCGGCTCAGGCAGTTTGTCAGATTCCTTTAAGCCTTCAGGAAGCTTGATGCCGCATACAGTACCGTTTTCCTTGTAGCTCTTCCAGCCGCTTCCGGTGATATAGCCGCGGACGATGCACTCCAGAGGAAGCATGTTCAGCTTGCGGCACATCATGCTCTTGCCTTCGTACTCAGGAGTCTGGAAAAATTCAGGCATATCTTTTACGTCAGTAGAGATCATATGGTTTGGAAGAATGTCCTTTGTGTAGTCAAACCAGAATTTAGACATCTGGGTCAGAACAGTACCTTTCTTGGTAACAGTATTATGGAGAATCACATCAAAGCAGCTGATGCGGTCGGTAGCGACCATGATCAGGTTATCGCCGTTGTCATAGATTTCACGTACTTTTCCTTCTTTAACTGGCTTCATCTTTCTACCTCACAATGTTTGAATTTTAATTAAATGGGATTTTTTGTTACAGTTCAGCCATGCGCTGGTTTGAATGAGAAAGTGTGTTGCAAGCTTGCTTGCATAAGCACTTTTTCATCCAAATCAGCATATGGTGGAACCACCAGGCTTCTTGTTTTCATGAATATGGAAACAAGAAGATGTAATGGCTGAACTGTAACGATTTTTTGCTATCTACCTATAGAATATACGTAAAAATTTTCAAAAATCAATAGTATAATTAATTTTTGTGAAAAATGACGTATGATATATAAGCAGTACTAATTAAAAGTCATTATTCAAAAAGGTAAAAAGGAAAAAACACGCGCTGCCAGTCGTCTTGCAGGGATAGATGTGACCAGCTCCAGGACAACGCAGACCATACCGGCAGACAAAAGCAGGTGGTTTATCAGTCCCTGGGAGGAGCAGAGCTTTAGGGAGAAGCCACGTTTCATAGGCCAGATCAGCTGAAGCCGCCTGTAATTTAACATATCCAGTGCCAGATGGGAAGCATAAGCAATGGCGAAATAAGGGGCTGCATCCGGATAGATCACATCCATGCAGGCCGTGAGCATGAACATGGATAAAAAGGAGTGCATAAAAGAGCGGTGGGGCTGTCCCGAACCATAGGTGCAGATGATGATAAATGCCATGGCACCGGTGAGAAGTCTTGCAATACTGCTGTTGCGCATCAGACGTTCATAAATACCTACATGAAATTTACAGTCAGCGAAAATGACTACAGCGGTAATGGCAATGGCTGCGGTCATGATCTTGTCGGCCTCTTTATGGGCCTGGGAGGTGCCTGAGTCAATGTCGCTGATCATGCCACCAATAGCAGCAGCCCCCGCACCAGCCACTAAGGTGGACATGGAGGAGGGCTGCATAATTGCTAAAGCAGCGGATATACCAATAAAAAAATGTGTTCTTCCAAGCATGTTAAGATTTGGTCCTTATCTAATGTTTTATTTACAATTTTTCCCAATTATTTACAATTTTGGGGATATCTTCGATTGTATCCTATCCATGCCTGAAAATCAAATGACGTTTCTCTTAAAAATGGTCTTAAGGATTTGGCAACCATTTGAAGGTTTGTGCCGCGCCAGAGGGCGTGGCAGATGTCAGAACGGAAATGACTTGTGTGGCAGTGGGGATTACTGGATGCTCCAGCTTGCTGCTTCCGTCTGCAGTCTTGACATATGGGCGAAAATACCATTTTCTTCCATAAGCGTCTCAGGAGAACCATTTTCTGCCACATGGCCGTTTTTTAATACAATGATCTGGTCTGCGCCTGCTACGGTGCGCATGCGGTGGGCGATGAGCAGCACGGTTTTATTTTTCATCAGCTGGGACAGGGAAGCCTGGATCAGAGTCTCATTTTCTACGTCCAGAGATGCTGTGGCTTCATCTAAAAGCAGGATAGGCGCATTTTTCAAGAAGGCTCTTGCAATGGAAATACGCTGACGCTCTCCACCGGAAAGTTCGCAGCCATTTTCGCCGATAGTGGTGTCATAGCCATTTGGCAGCTTATTTACAAATTCATCGCAGTGGGCCATCATGGCAGCTTCCATAACTTCTGCATCTGTAGCCCCTTTTCGTCCGATACGGATATTTTCCATAATGGTGTTGTTAAATAAAGTTACATCCTGGAACACAATGGAATACAGGGAAAGCAGTGTTTCCGGATCAACCTTTGAAATGTCCATACCACCCAGAGTAATCTTTCCGCTGTTTACATCCCAGAAACGGGCTGCCAGCCTGGAAACGGTAGTTTTGCCGCCTCCGGAAGGTCCGATGAGAGCCGTTACCTGGCCCTGTTTTGCAGTAAAGGAAACATCATCCAGGATCTTTTTACTGTCATTGTGATAGGAGAAGGAAACATGGTCAAAGGTAATGTCACAGCCATTATTGGTCAGCTTTTCTGCCCCGGTCTGCATCGGGGACTGTAAGATCTCATTCATCCGCTCTGTCTGTACAGAAAGGGAAATAATGGCCATCAGGTTCTGCAAAGCTACCTGCAGGGGGTCATAAATGCGGGAGACTACAAAGAGATACAGGAAAAAGGTCATAATGTGGATCTGTCCCTGGATCAGCAGTTTTCCGCCGATGAGAGCTGTGGTTGCAATGCCAAGTTTTAAGAACATCTGGGCGCTGGAAACGAAGGCAGAGGCACCAAGTTCTGTAAAAATAGTCCGTTTTTCTGCGTTTGCAAATTTTTCTTTCAAGGATACCAGATATTTGTCCTCGTAGTTGTTGGATTTGATCTGGGGCAGTGTTTCCAGGCATTCCTGGATGCCGTCTGCGCAGGTAAGTCTGGCAGCCATTCCCTTTCTTCCTAAGGCTTTGTGCAGGTTTGCAGAGCTTCCAAGGATGATAAAAGCGACTGGAAGCACCCAAAGGGAAGCAATAGCCATTTTCCAGTTAAAGAAAAACAGCATGAGGGCGGTAATGGTAGTGGCGATCACGGAACCGATCAGCTCCGGGATCCAGTGGGAAGAAGCAGTCTCCAAAGTGGCGCAGTCATTCATAATGGCGTTGGTCAGATCGGTCAGATCACGCTGCCCAAAGAAGGATAACGGCAGCTTGCGGATATGCTCTGCAAGGGAAAGTCTGCGTATGCCGCTTTCTTTGTAGGTGGAAAAGAAGGTGCAGTTATACTGGATGTAAGTGGACAGGCAGATTAGTGCCAGGCATACCAAAATGCCGATCCCGAAGAAAAGGATCTGGCTGCCGGAAATGGGGGCATCTGCCGTGTATACTGTATCAATAAACTGGTAAAGAAGGCCGGCTGGGATCATTAAGACCAGGTCGGAAAAGGTGCAGGCGGCAAAGGCCCGGACCATATCTTTGGCGCCGTTTTCAGAAAGGGCGTATTTATACTGTAATGTTTTTATTATGCTGTTCATTTATTTTCACCTGCTTTCCACGAGGCAGCCGTTTGGTATGTCGTTACTGTCCATGCGTTGCATGTCCAGAAACGGAATTTGCCGTGGATTCGCATTTGAATACGGCAAATTCCCGCGATCGCTATGTAATCGTACGGCACTTTCGGGTCCAAAAGTGCCTACATTTGTACAGTAATCCTTCCACATGCGATGATAAAGACCATTTGAAGCAGCCAGATCTTTGTGGTTTCCGCTTTCTTCCACCTGGCCGTTCTTGATCACGAAAATGCGGCTGGTGTCTGTAACGGTGGAAAGCCTGTGGGCGATCATAAGAACGGTCTTGCCACGGCTCATATTGGCAAATGCGGCCTGGACTTTGGTTTCATTATCCGGGTCCGCAAAAGCAGTTGCCTCGTCCAAAATCAGGATAGGGGCATTTTTAAGCATCACTCTGGCAATATTTAAACGCTGCTTCTCACCGCCGGAAACATAGACCCCTGCAGCACCTACAACGGTGTCGATGCCGTTTGGAAGCTTTTCAATAATGTCATCGCACTGAGCCTCATGAAGGGCCTGTAAAACCTCTTCCCTGGTGGCGTCCGGATGGGAAAGACGTACATTGTCAAAAACAGACATTTTTAAAAGGCTGCTGTCCTGGAACACAAAGGAGACCATGTCAGATAAGGTTTCCTTTGGAATATTTCTTACATCTACGCCGCCAATAAGGATACGGCCGCTTTCTACATCCCAGAATCTTGGGATCAGGCTGGCAATGGTGGATTTTCCGCCGCCGCTTGGGCCAACCAGAGCCACATGTTCCCCGCTTTCAATGGTAAAAGAGATGTCATTTAAAGCCTTTTTGTCAGCGCCAGCATAAGAGAAGGAAACATGGTCAAAGGTAATGGAGTAGTCTGACGGTGTTTCTGCTTTTTCAGGTTCTGGCAAAGGCTTGATGTCCATGACCTGCTGAATACGGGAAAGGCAGTCAGTGACCAGCATCTCATTTTCACCAGCGTACATTACTTTATTTAAGGTGGTTGTGATCACAGGAGTGATAATGGTATAGAAGATCAGGTTTAATATGAGCTGGGGCGTGCGGGCGCTGGCTCCTGCTGCAATACCGAAGGCAATGATAATGGCGAAAATAGCGTTGATCGCAGTGGTAAAACGCAGCATAGGCGGGCGCATGCTTTTGGTGTAGGCAATGGTCCATTTGGAGTATTCATCAATGGCCTTGCGGAAGCGTTCAAAGCTGAAAATGGTCTGTCCGAAGGTTTTCACAACAGGAACGCCGCGGATGTATTCAACAGCCTCTGAAGACATGGTTTCCAGTGAATTCTGGTATTCTTTCATAGCGGCTTTCATATCATCGCCCATCATACCGGCCATGAAGATAAAGGCAATGCCAACAGGCACCAGGCATAAAAGCCCCAGCCTCCAGTCAAAAAACAGCAGAAGGACAATGAGTCCTAAGGGAGTAAAAATCATTCCCGCCTTATCCGGCCAGATGTGTGCCAGATAGGTCTCTGTAGAAGCGGAACAGTCATTGACGATCTTGCGCACCTTTCCGCTTCCCCAGTCATTCATAAAGCCTGCAGGAAGCTTTAAAATATGTTCCATGACCTGGCAGCGGATGTTTCGCTGCACTCTGAAAGCGCACAGGTGGGAACACCATAAAGCGGCTACATAGATGAGCATGGACAAGATAGAAAATGCCAGCGCCATCCACCCGTCGTGGGCGACCCCTGCTGCATTTTTAAAGTGAGGTGCAGTTTCAAGAACCTGTCTGATAATACGCCAGATATAAAAGAAGGGCACTAAGGCCGTAAGAGAGCTGATGGCAGAAAGCGCGAAGGCAGCGCCAGTGAGATACCGGTAGCTTCCGGCATAATCCATCAGCGATTTCATAGGTGATGAAGATTTCATGGTTATCCTTCCTCTCTAAAAAGTTAGTCTTGAATAACCATATAATATAAAAAAGAGATAAGATTATATATTCTGATTTAATTCAATTATTCCATTTCGGTCACGAAATTGGAGACGATATTCTGTAGGGGTTACTCCATAACGCTTCTTAAAGCTTTCCCCAAATTTGCTGGCACTGGAAAAACCGGCATCCAGAGCAATATCGGTAATGGAACGGGCGGAATTAGTCAGTTCGATGGTGGCCTGTTCCAGGCGGTACTGCTTTACATACTGGTAAATAGAGGTTCCATACAGTTTTTTAAAGATCTTCTGGAACCGGGTAACAGAAATGTGATGGGCCCGGGCCAGATCTTCGATGGTGGTGCGGCTGGTGGTATCAGAAATGAGAAGATCTCTTAAATGGCGCACCAGCTGGACCTGCTGCATGGGATAATATTGTTCCGTGCGTTCCTGGGAGCGCACCAGAGGAAGAAGCAGGAAAAGTTCTGCCACTTTTAGCTGGATATAGGCTTTGTCTGCATAAGAGACACATTCAAACAGCTCTCGGAACACATGCTCACACCGGGTTCCGGCTGGTCCCACCCAGTACCAGTGATCCTTTAACAGCTGATCTTTTAAATGGTTTAAATTAATGGAAAGACAGGGAAAGTTTTTTGCCATCCATTTCATAGCCAGATCGCAGTCTACGTAGAGACTTAATCCGTCATAAAAGCCCAGAGGAAAGCGGGAAATGGAGTGGGTGCCATGTTCCCCGTCATAAAGGCTTACTGCCACATCACCTGGCTCCACAATGCCCAGGTCATTTTCCGAAAACTGGCTTTCAAACCGGCCATTGGCGCAGAAATTAATGGCAAGAGCATTTGCCTTTTCCCGGATCTCTTCGCAGCTGTCTGTGTGGATGCGGTTTTGGAAAAGAATGACACCGGAGAATACGTTATAGTAGGTGATAGTACCACCAGGCTCTGTGTCCTGGCGATATTCCTGAAAAAAGACCCACGGATTTTTTAAAGGACTCTGGGCAGAAACGGGAGTCTGGTCCTGTTGACCGCCGGGAATAAGCTTAATCTCTGCCATAAAATACCTCCGATTTATAATAGTTCCCTAATGTATGATCATTCCTGTGCCGAAACTATAAAACAGGATGCACCATGGTTTTGCCAGAAGAATGATAAGGATAAATTTCTTTACAGACATATTGATCAGACCGGAAAAGTAGCATAAATAGTCATCCGGCGCCAGAGGAAGGAGAATGGAAAGGCCGAAAAGCACATCATAGCTTTTTGCTTTCCTGATCCGCTCTGTCCATACATTATATTTTTTTGATGGAAATATGGCCTGCACCAAGGGGATACCATAATGCTTTGCCAGAAAAAATGCGATAATAGAACCGGCGCAGATCCCCACATAATTATAAATAAATCCGCCCACACTGCCAAAAAGCAAAGCCCCGGCCACGCAGCCAATAAATCCCGGCAGAACCGGAATCACTACCTGAAAGGCCTGTATAAACACAAAAATAAAAGGAGCAAATATCCCAAAGCTGCGTATGTAAGACTGAAATGTGTCAACAGACCGGAAATTGCCCTTAAGACCAGCCTGGAGCATAAACAGACACAAAAGTACGCTGATCACAATGGCACTGTAGGTCAGCCATTTATATAAAACAGATGCTTTCACTGTTAAGACCTCCTTTGTATCACTCACGAACCCCGCGCTTACGCGCTCCACTGCCTACTTACGCAGGCGGTTCGTTCGTTAATAGCCCAAGAAAAATCAGCGAAGGCGTCACTGGCGCCTTCTCGATATGCCGGGCAACAAATGCCACCTATGGTGTCGCTTGTTTTTCTTTTGGACTTATTAAATCACAATATAGAATAAATGTGAAGGAAATTTGAACATAAGCTTAAAAATGGTATAATCCCATATTACAAAATCAAAAATCATCAAAATAACGATATTTTTAATAAAAAAATCATCAAAATGATTATTTTCATTGAAACGTGGAAAAATAATACTATAATAAAAGTAAAGATAGAAGCATGGAGAAAGACAGAAATGGACGAAAAAAGGTTTGCAATAAAAGAAACGGTAAGTGTAGAAGAGGTAAAAATGCTGCGCAAAAAGTTAGGTTTGACCCAGAGAGATTTTGCAGGACTTCTGGGCTGTTCCAAACCGACTGTAGAGCGTATGGAACGTGAAGAAACGGTCACGAAAGGTCCCATGGCACTTCTTATGAAATTATTGGATCGGGATGCAGAATATATACAGACACTTTTAATCCCGCCAAGAGAATTGCCGATCCGTATGTGGTATATGTATAAGGATACACCATGCACTTTGATCGATGTGGATGAAATGCGAAAAATTGTTCGCATCCGCAATTATGTAGATAATGTTCAATTTAGAGCATTTGGGGTCAAAGAAGATCCGACCATTGAAGATTATAATGAATTTTTGGAATCAAGATGCTTTCCCAGAACAAGGGATAAGATGAAACTGGTGCTGCGTGATCTTGGGGTTCCATTTTACGATCCATATTTGATCGTTCAGAAAACAGAGGGAAGAATGGCGGAGGATGATTTCTGGCTTAAGATCGAGAGATAGGAGGAGTGACGATGATTGAGCTGTTTGAACAAAATGAACGAATGCAGAACCGTCAGTCCTCAAAAGGAAACCAGTTGAAATGGGAAAATGCAGGAATTTGGTACAAAGCAGATTATACGGGATACGAAGGGATGGCAGAGTATATGATCTCTCATTTACTGATAAAATCCACTTTAAAACCAGAAGAGTTTGTGCGGTATGATCTGGAAGAAATTAAGTATAAACGTCAGGTCTATCAGGGAGTAAAAAGCCGTACTTTTTTATCGGAAGACTGGCAGATCATAACCTTGGAGAGACTGTTTCAGAAAATGTATGGAAATAGTCTGAACCAAATGCTCTGGCAAATGGATGATGCGCAGCAGCGGCTGCGTTTTCTGGAAGAACAGGTGGAACGGATGACCGGTTTAAGAGGATTTGGCATTTATCTGAATAAATTACTTACAATAGATGCCATTTTTCTTAATGAAGACAGGCATACACACAATATTGCTGTTTTAATGAATGGAGCAGGAATGTTTAAATACTGTCCGATCTTTGATAATGGTGGTGGATTACTGTCGGATACAACATTAGATTACCCATTGGGAGAAGATCCTTTTGATCTTATAAAGGAAGTTCAGGCAAAAACAGTAAGCTCCGATTTTGATGAGCAGTTAGATGCTTCAGAACGTCTATATGGATGTAATTTAAAATTTTTCTTTACGAAGCGAGATGCAGATAAATTGGTAAAACAGGTAACGGGATATTCAAATGAAGTGAAGGAACGTGTACAGACGCTCCTCCACCGGCAGATTGATAAATATGCATATCTAATTCACACCTCATGATAAAATTCACACACCATAGGGTAAATGGTCTTATATTTCCTATATACAGGCTCATAGGCTTTTACCGCATCAGGATTCGGATTCAGCACAGTACATCCCCCTTTTTCTTCTAATACATGGATAAAGGACTGGTAATCCGGGATAATGCCTTCGGCTAAGAAAACGCTGGATGCGATAGCAAGTGCAGGAAGCAGGTCCGGGTCTTTGTAGACGTGGACAGGAAGGCCCATTACATTACTTAAGATCTGGCACCAAGCAAGTTCCCTTGCTCCGCCGCCGATGATGGAAAGTTTTACTGCAGGATGATTAAAAAGCTCTAAGCCGTGGCAGATGGAAAAGGCCACTCCTTCTAATACGCTTCCGGCCATGTCTGCGGCAGAGGTATCCTGACTTAAGCCAAGGAAGGAGGCGCGGATGTGGCTGTCCATAATAGGGAAGCGCTCACCGGTAAGATATGGCAGAAAGAAAACGCCGTGGCTGCCGGGAACATGACCCTTTAAAAGGTGGGAAATATAGGCAAAATCCGGTTTGTGATCCAGTTCGCGGGATAAGATCCGGGCAATAAAGCGGTGTACATTTCCACCGTTTAAAAATGGTACTACATTGATATACAGATCTTTCTGCATAGCAGCCAGGTTAAAACCTCCCCCTTCACTGTCCATGCGGCTCTTTGAAACCGCTGCTACCCAGCTGGAAGTGCCCAGGTTTACGTTATATTCCCCAGGGGATAAAATACCGCTGGCAAGTGTAGTAGCCCCTGCATCTCCTGTGCCTGCGTAAACTTTTGTGCCAGGCAGATAGCCGGTATCAGCAGCCCCGGTTTCTGTTATTACGCCTGCAAGCTCGTGGGAATGGAGAAGCTTTGGAAATTTATTGATATCCAGTCCGGCACCGTTTATAAGGCATTGGGACCATGTTTTATGTTCCAGATCCATGGCTCCCACAGTAGCGCAGGCTGTCATATCACCAATGAAATTCCCGGTCAGTCTTGCCACTACGTAGTCTTTGGAACTGATGAGAAATGCAGTTGTCTGGGTGTAGATCTCCGGCTCATTTTCCTTTAACCACAGGATTTTTGCAAGAGGCATGGAACCGTCAAAATGGTTTCCTGTAATAGCGGTAATGGTATCGCCGCCCACGGCATTTTCAATGGTTTCTGCCTGTGCGCCAGCCCGCCCGTCAGAGTAGAGAATGGCATTTCCCAAAGCTCTCCGGTCACTTCCGACTGGTATCACATCCTGCATCTGGCCGGAAAAAATAAGGGCGGAAATTTCTTGTGCCGGTATTTTCCCTGTAAGAGCATGGGATAAGGTGCAGAAAGCACTGTACCATTCTTCCGGGTCCTGTTCCTTAAAACCATTCTTTTCTATTGTATGGAGCACCTGGCTTCCTGTAAAAACAGGTTCTCCATCGTCACGTACAGCTACCGCCTTTACTGCGGTAGTCCCGATATCAAAGGTTGCAACCAACATAGTTTCTTACCTCCTAAGGTCATTCAGCCTGCAATATTTCAGCACATTTTCCAGCCCGGTCAGTCCATGGCGGAATGGTTATGATCTTACGGTCAATTTTTTCCTGCACCGATCTTCTGGATCACAACAGCAAGTATGATAATTCCGCCGGTAATGATGTTCTGCATAAAGCTTGGCATCTGCAAAATGGTCAGACCGTTGGCAAGAACTGCCAGAACAGCCGCGCCGATCAATGTTCCCACTACACAGGGCACACCGCTTTTAGATACAGTACAGCCGATAAATACGGCTGCATAAGACTGGAGAAAATAGCCTTGTCCGGCTGTGGTGTTGGCAGAACCAACCCTGGAAGCCACTAAAGCTCCTGCAAGACCTGCAATAGCCCCGCATAAGGAAAATGCCAGTACCCGGTAACGGAAAATAGGGATTCCTGCTACTTCTGCGGCCTCCTTGCTGCCGCCGATGGCATACAGCTTCCGGCCCGGAGCAGTATGTCCCATGAAAACATAAAAAGCCATGTATAAAATAACAGCTATCAAAGTAATAAATGGAATACCTGCGATCTTTAAAATGCCGGGAATGGTAAATGCCTTTGGAATACCATTAAATACCGTAGTGCCGCCGGTCAGCCCGTAGATCACGCCATCCAGAACAGTTCCCATACCGAGAGTAGTGATAAAAGATAAAATCTGGAAACGGGCAACAACAATACCATTTATACAGCCAACCAAAAGACAGATCAGGGCGGCAGTTAAAAAACAGAGTACCACAGGAACCTGATGGATGGATAACAGAGCAGCGATCACACCTCCCAGACTTACAATATTTCCAACGGATAAGTCAAATTCATTGATGGTCATAACAAAAGTAGCTCCAAGAGCCACCATAGCCAGCGGTGCCGCCTGTCTGCTGATGTTAAGAAAGTTTTTGACGGTGCAGAAAGAAGCCGGGCGGAGAATAGAAAAAATAAGGATAATGACCGCCAGTGCAGCTGCGGTCCCATAATGTTTAAATGCTTTCATCTTCATGTACTTCCTCTCTTTCTGCTTCATAACAGCAGGACAGTATGTCTGCCGGCTTTAAATTCTTATTTGGAAAGATCTTCCGTATTTTCCCGGATGCCATAACTGCGATTTCATCAGCTACTTCCAAAAGCTCTGTAAGGTCCGATGAAACGTAGAGAATGGCTTTATTTTCTGATGCCTGGGTGCGCAGCAGGCTGTGGATCTGCTGTCTGGTGGCAACATCTACGGCCTGCGTAGGTTCATCGCACAGCCAGATGGAGGGGGATGTAAGCAACGCTTTTGCAAACACCACTTTCTGCTGGTTGCCGCCGGATAATTCACAGGCTGGCTGGGAAGTGCCGGTGCAGCGGATCTTTAAGGCATTTATCATGCCATTTGCTGCAGAAACAGCAGCGCCCATTGAAAAAATCCCCTTTTTGGAATAATGGTCAATAGAAGAAAGGTTCATGTTTTCTTCCACTGTAAAGGACGGGATCATGGCTTTGCGCCGTCTGTCTTCGCAGATAAAGGCAATGCCCTTTTTAATAGAATCCACAGGAGATGGCTTTTTCACCATTTTCCCGCTGATCTCAATGGTCCCGCCGGATATGCGCCGGATGCCGTAGATGCATTCTAAAAATTCCGTCCGCCCACTGCCGCAGAGACCGAACATTCCGGTGATGCGTCCAGTATGGACAGTGATACTGGCATCCTTTACAATGTGGTCAGCAGAGGAAAGGTGGGAGATGGTAAGCGCAGGTGTGCCGGAGTGGATATTTGCCGTAGCCGATGCCAGGATATTTACAGCAGAACCATTTTCCTTCTCATTCCCACTCATCAGCCGTACCAGCTCCTTCTGGCTGGTAGAACCTGCATCACAGGTGCTTACCAGTTCCCCGTTTCGAAGCACTGTCACCCGGTCTGTCAGTGTCATGATCTCTTCCAGTCTGTGGGTCACATAAAGGACTGCAGTCCCATTTGCCTTCAGGTTCTTTATAATAGAAAACAATAAATTCGCTTCTTTATCAGAAAGAGAAGCAGTAGGCTCATCTAAGATCATTAACTTACAGTCGCTCATCATGGCCCGCAGGATCTCTACGCATTTTTTCTGGGCCGGAGTCATCTGGAAAATAGATTTTTTCAGGTCTAAACAGATTCCCAGTTCAGTGGCCTTTTCTAACGCCGCTTTTTCCATTTCCTTCCACTGGATCAGACCGTTTTTCCGGGGATAAGGCCGTCCAAGCCAGATGTTTTCCAGGGCGGAAAATGCAGGTATCAGTACATGATCCTGGAAAATGATATTGATTCCCAGCTCACGGCTTTGTACCGGGCCGAATTCAGCAGGAAAGGGAACACCGTTCCAGGTCAGCTCCCCGCTGCTTTTTGTATACACGCCGCCTAAGATTTTAATAAACGTAGATTTTCCGGCGCCGTTTTCACCCACCAGGCCGTGGATCTCCCCTTCCTTTAAAGAGAGATCCAGACCCTTAAGGGCATATACACCATTAAATGATTTGTCTAGTTTCCTTGCTTCTAACAGCATTTTTGCCACCTGCCATTTTCCATGATCTGATCATAACCTGTATCAGCCAAAACTCCCGGACTCATCTGGGCCGCCTGGGAAAATTCATACTGTTACTGTGCGTTTTCCTGGGTAATAAGCTCTGCAGGAGCGTACATTTCACCTTTTTCAATGGTTTCTCCTGCATAATATTTTTTCATCTGCTGGCAGACGATTTCTGCCATACCTTCAAAATTCTGCTTTACAGTTGCCTTTAAGCAGGAGCCATCTTTGATCATCTGTACTGCCTGCTCATTTCCGTCAACACCGGTAACGATCACTTCGTCACGTCCTGCTTCTGCTAATGCTTTTGCAGCGCCGATAGCCGGTTCATCCCATGCTGCGAAAATGGCAGTTACAGAATCCTTATCAGGATTTGCAGTCAGCAGGTTAGCGGTGATCTCTTCTGCATCATTAATGGGCTGTTCAGCCGGTACATGCTGTTCTGTGATCAGTTTAATATCCGGATATTCTTTGATAATGTCATCAAAAGCTTCACAACGTTTCACAACACCTGGATGAGGTCTGTGGGTGAGAGCGATCACAGTGCCTTTTTTGCCCATCAGGTCATCAAAGAGGTAGCGGACGATCAGTTCGCCCATCTGGTAGTTGTCGCTGGTAGCATTGACCTGCATTCCTTCAATAAAACCGCTGTCGCAGCCAAATACCGGGATATCTGCCTCGAAGGCTTCTGTCAGCTGATTGGCAATCTGGTTGGGATCAGCGCTTACTAAAACAATACCGTCAGTGCCGGAAGAAACCACATCTTCAATACGGCTTGCAAGTTCTGCAAAATCATTGGCAGTGTCGATAACGAACACTTCTGCGCCTTCAGCCTCTAAATTATATTTGATAAAACCAGTCATCTGGTTGGTGGTGACAGAAGTAAGATAAGGTGTCATAACAGAGATCTTTTTACCTGCAAGAGCAGAGCCGTCAGCAGCTTTTGCAGCGACTTCGCTGGAAACGTCACCTTCAGAAGCTTTTTCAGCATCAGCAGCGGATTCTGTCTGTGTGGTGGTCTCAGCCTTGGCGATAGTAGTTTCATCTGCTTCAGTAGAGCAGCCTGTAAGCAGGATGCCGGTCAGTGCTGCAGCTGCAGCCAGAGTTAAGAAATTACGCATTTTTTTCATATTGTTCTCCTCCTGAAATAAAGATGTTCTCGTAAAATCAAGTACAAAAAGATTCCGAGAGTATATAAAGTTTTTGTTTGCCGGAATACATCTGGAAAATCATTTTGGAAATAAAAAATCCCGGACATGACTTTTACATCATGCCCGGGACGAATTGCTCGTGGTGCCACCCGAATTCACAGATATGGTTAACATTTGTAGTCCACTCATTTTTTTCAAAAATGGTTACTTCTCATGTTTTTTAACCCTGATGTTAACAAAAAAAGCAGCTACTCCATAACCGGAATATCTGCCACCAATCTGTCTCATTTTCAGAGTACGGAAAGTTAAGAAAAATAAAACTTCGATACTCTTATCCTTTAACGCAGGAATCACGACCTCAGCTACTTGTTTATCACTTTCGCCTGGCGTCTCACAAACCCATTCCATAAGGAACTCCATACTGCTTTCCACCACCAGCAGCTCTCTGTGATTTCATTCCAGATGTACTCTCTTTGCTCATCGACTTTACGTTTGAATTTTATGGTAATAAAGTAGCACAAATTATAATGACTGTCAATTATAAATTTGAGGATTTTGAAATTTGATTTATAAGGTGAAATTAAAAGATTTTTTAAAGATTGCAGATATCGCATTGACCAGACAGCAGGCATGTTGTAACATGGTAATAACGAAAAAATTATATCACCGTACGCACCGCGTACGCCTCAGAAATTTGGGCACAACTGACAAAAAAACTTCTTACAAAACCGGGCACAGAAAGATTCTGGGAGAATATAAATGAAAAACGGAGGAATGATCAAATGACGAGAGCCGAATTAAAGCGCAATGCGCGGGAAAAACTTGGAGGAAAATTGTTTGGACCTAACTGGGTCAATGCAGTCCTCGTAATGGCCATTTTCTATATACTGACAACAGCAATAAACGGCATCATAGGCTCAGGTACCCTGATCATGCTGGTGATCGGAGGCCCTTTAAGCTACGGAGTAGCAAAGCTGTTCTTACAGCAGTGTGATGACGGACAGAAAATGAACCCAACAGAAGTATTCAAAGGCTTTTCAGAAGATTTCGGCGGAAGCTTTATCCTGTACCTGTTAAGATACCTTTTCATTGCCTTATGGTCCATTTTGCTGATCATTCCAGGTATTATGAAAATGTATTCTTATTCTATGGCATTTTTTATAAAGGCAGATCATCCGTCCTATGACTGGAGAGAATGCCTGGATGCCAGCAGCGAACTGACCTATGGACACAGGTGGGAACTGTTTGTGTTGGATCTTAGCTTTATCGGCTGGCAGATCGTAGGAAGTCTGTGTTTAGGTATCGGAACTTTCTGGGTCAATGCTTACAGAGAAGCGACTATTGCTGAGTATTACAGATATTTTGAAAGTAATCAGATGATGGACAGGGATTTCTAACATAAATGAGTCCAAAAGAAAAACAAGCGGCTGCGCCAAGCAGACTAAAGGGCATCTCACAGCGAGATGCCCTTTTTAACCCTTTTTAATTACTGCTGAGCCTTATACTGCTCTAATGCAGTTGCCAGCTGGTCAGGACAGGAAGTTGGGCGTGGGCCGCACTTGATGCCTTTTAAACGCTTGATAGCTTCATCAATATCCATTCCTTCAACCAGTGCTGCAACGCCCTGGGTGTTGCCGGAGCAGCCGCCTACAAAATGAACATCAGTTACCTTATTGTCCTTTACTTCAAAAGAGATGGCTCTTGAACAGACGCCGTGGGTTGTATAATTCATCCTAAGTACCTCCTGATTTTCATAAATGGCCAACAGAAAAGTGTGCCAGTCAGTTCTTGACGGGCAGAAGCCAAACTGTTACCATGTATCTGTGTACGTTTCTATTTGTACACATGTATAACGTTATGGTTCATGTTGTTGCATGACCCGCAACAGTGTACTTTTCATTATGCTTCATGTAAATAAGATTGTCAAGTTGGAGGAAAAAGAATGATCGGAATTATCGGGGCCATGGACGAAGAAGTGGCAATGTTAAAGGAAAAGCTTACAGAGGTTCAGGTAGAAACAAAGGCTGCTATGGACTTTTATAAAGGAAAGTTGGAAGGAAAGGACGTAGTGGTAGTCCGTTCCGGTATCGGTAAGGTAAATGCGGCAATGTGTGCCCAGATCCTGGCAGATGTATACCATGCAGATCATGTGATCAACACAGGCATCGCAGGTTCCTTAAAGGCAGAGATCAATATTGGAGATATTGTGCTGTCAACAGATGCACTGCAGCATGATATGGACGCCAGGGCATTTGGCTATGATCCGGGCCAGATCCCAAGAGTGGATACGCTTTCCTTTAAGGCAGATGAGAAAATGCTTTCTCTTGCAAAGGAATGCTGTGAAAAGGTGAATCCGGAGATCGGCGTATTTACCGGAAGAGTTGTTTCAGGTGACCAGTTTATTTCTGATAAAGAGAAGAAAAAATGGCTTACTGATACCTTTGCAGGCTACTGCACAGAAATGGAAGGCGCAGCTATCGCCCAGGTATGCTATTTTAATCATATTCCATTCCTTATTGTAAGAGCAATCTCTGATAAGGCAGATGACAGCGCATCTATGGATTATCCAACCTTTGAGGCACAGGCCATCCGCCACAGCGTAAACTTAATGGCAGAGATGATCCGCTGCTTTTAAGTGAAGAAGTATCATAGAAAAAATAATACAAACAGCCAGTTATCAATGTCTTTCAGACCCGGTTCAGAATCGTTTCGTGGGAGAATTTGACGAACGATTTTAAGGGTTCTCAACTTCCAAAATAAAAAGCCGTCGTTATAATAAAGCTTACCGAATGACACAGGCCTGCAGGTGTGTCTGCCGGAATGATCATTCTGCAATGGATCAATGAAATTTGCAGACAGTAAAACAGAAAGGGGAGCTTAATTATGATGAGCTTTTTACAGACAGGAAAAGCATTGTATGTGCTGGCAGTTATCTGCTTTGGAGGTATTTTTGTACGGCTGGCAGCCGGAAGCTTCTACAAAAAAATGATAAAAGAAAGCGCAAATATGGCGCTGACCAAGAACCGGTATTTGCGGAATCTAAAACAGAACGCAGAAGATACATACAGGATCAATATGGGCATGAATAATGCAGCAGTGTATTTACAGAGACAGCTTGGAAATCTGAAATTTTTAGGTTTTTCTTTATCTGGACTTGAAAATCTGGCGGGCCAGCTGACGCTGTTAAGCTTCCTGGCTGGTGGCGTATGTGCATTTCTTTCTTATTGGAACCGCAGCGATAATTCATACATCGTTCTTTACGGTGCAGCAGGGATTTTAGGTGGAATGCTTACCGTTGTAGCCGATTACGGTGTAAATCTAGAAGGAAAGAGAAACCAGCTCCTTATCAGCCTTCAGGATCATCTGGAAAATGTAATGTGGCCAAGGCTGGAACGGGAAAGCGGCAGCGAGCGTTCCAGCGCAGCTGCAGAAGCAGAGGAACGCCGTGAAAATGGAAATGTGCGCACTATTGGCAGAGACCGTGACAGGAGACTTTCCGGTGCCAGAAGAGGGGCAGAGCAGACTGCGGCAAGCAGGGAAAATGCCCGTGAGGCAGCAAACCGGGACAAAAAAGAGGACCGGTCAGCTAAAGACTGGCTGGATGATCTGAACCCGGAGCAGAAACGGATGCTGGGGGAAATGTTAAAGGAATTTCTGTAAGTATATATAATCTGTAAGTATACAAAAGGTCCGCGTAAATGCGGATCTTTATAAAATGATACAAAGGAGTAAAGAAAAAGTTTATGGCAACACATTTTTCTGCTGTCGGGCAGATCAGGCAATTTGCAGGAGAGGCAGCAGCTGATATCAGGGAATTAAGGCGGTTTTTAAAGAAAGAAAAGGCACTTAAACTTATCTGCCTGTCCCTGATCGCAGTCTGCTGGGGATTAAAGATCGTTTATGATGATATTTTTATTGACAGTGAGATCATGAGTTTGGAGCCATATGCACTGCTTCAGTCCTGGTATGGAAGCAGGCGTTTCAGCCTGATCTTTACGAAAAAAATATTTCATATGATCCGTCTGGTTCCCTATTTATCCAATCTGCTGACAGCTGCTTTTCTTTTTCTGGCTGCACTTTTGTTTGCATTTTGCCTGCAGACATGGATCCCAGTCCTGAAAAAGAAACCATATGATAAGGGACTGCTGTTAGCAGCTGCCTTTTTTGTAACAGCGCCGTCCCTTGCAGAACAGTATGCCTATACGCTCCAGGCTTTTGAGATCACATTATCTATGTGCATCTGCATGATCGCAGTGTATTGCGCCGGGAGAGCGGTTTATGGAAATGGTTCGGTGATCTGGTATCTGGCAGCGGTGCTGCTTCTGGTATGGACATTAGGCTCTTATCAGGGGTTTTGCGTCTGCTATATGGCACTGGTGCTGATCTCATTTCTGGGAAGCTATGAGACAGATATGCATAAGGGGCAGGAAGAAGCCTTTCTTTATGGTATTCGACAGGTTATCATTTTTATTATAGGATTTATCTTATATTTCCTTACAGCTTCATTTTTGTGCAGGATCAAAGGCGGGGACTCCAGTTATGTGGATGCCATGTTTATGTGGGGCACTTTAAGTAAGGCAGAGTGTCTGCATTATGTAAAGGATGAATTCCGTGCATTGTATTGCGGTGTGGTGCCGGTCCTTTATAATCGTTTTTTTGGCATAATGGCATTTTGTTGTACCATATTTCTGGCTGTCCGCAGTATGAAGCTGCATTTTAAGAAATGGTATTGGTATTTTCTTGGGCTGTTCCTGTTATTTGCGTCACCTATGTTTGTTACCCTGTTAAGCGGAATGCGGACACCAGTACGTGGACAGCTGGTATTTCCTCTTCTTTTAGGGGCTTTTGCCTGCATTTTTTATTGTTTTGCAGTGGGATGCCTGGAGCGTTTTAAGGGCTTTTCTGTAAAACCCCGCTGTGTTGTTGTTTCCATTCTTTTTGTGGCAATGTTTTATCAGTCATGGGTGCAGGGAATGGATCTGGTACAGTTAAACCAGACCCTCCATGATACGTTGGTCAATGACCGGATCATCGCACAGCAGATGTATGGGGATATCCGCCGTGTGGCTGACCGCTCTGATATGCAGAACTGTCCAGTGGTTTTTGTAGGAACACGCAGCGCCAGAATACCAAATACAGCGGCAAGAGGAGAAGTGATCGGATATTCCTATTTTGATTTTGGACTGACCAATATCGGGATCAATAATCGGACAACGGGCTTATTTAACCTTATGGGACTGAACCTGGCAACACCTACAGTGGAAGAATATGAACAGGCGCTGCAGGAAGCAGCAGATAAGCCTTGCTGGCCTGCGAAGGAGTCGGTTTTCCTTCTGGATGACGGTTGTGTGGCTGTAAAGCTTTCGGAGTAAAAAAGTCCGTTAAAAATTACAATAACAGGTTATGGAATTGGTAGTGTAAATATGCTATACTAGCACGTAGTTGGGAAAATTTTCACAAATCTCAAAAGTATGCAATCAGAAAAGGAGAGCGGGAACATGAGTAAGGAAGTTGTATTCGATTATTCAAAAGCCACCGGTTTTATTTCAGCTGAAGAGATGGCTAACTTCAAAAAAACAGTTATGGCAGCAAAGGAGACTTTGTTAAGTAAAGAAGGTGCTGGAAACGACTATCTTGGCTGGATCGATCTTCCTGTTGATTATGATAAGGATGAGTTTGCAAGAATTAAAAAGGCAGCAGCAAAGATCCAGGGTGATTCAGATGTTCTGCTGGTAGTAGGGATCGGCGGTTCCTATTTAGGAGCAAGAGCAGCTATCGAATTTTTAAGCAACAGCTTTTACAATGTGCTGTCTAAGGAAGTCCGCAAGACTCCTGAGATCTATTTCGTAGGAAACAGCATCAGCAGCAAGTATATTGCAGACCTTAAGAAAGTTCTGGCTGGAAAGGACTTCTCTATCAATATCATTTCCAAGTCCGGCACCACCACAGAGCCGGCTATCGCATTCCGTGTATTTAAGGAAATGCTGATCGAAAAATATGGCAAAGAAGAGGCTGCAAAGCGTATTTATGCAACCACAGACCGTGCAAAGGGCGCTTTAAAGAACCTGGCAGATGAAGAAGGCTACGAAGAGTTCGTAGTTCCAGATGATGTAGGCGGACGTTTCTCCGTTCTTACAGCAGTAGGTCTGCTTCCAATCGCTGTATGTGGTGCTGATATTGATAAGCTGATGGAAGGTGCTGCTTCCGGCCGTAAGAAAGCACTGGAAACTCCTTACGAAGAAAACCCGGCTCTTCTGTACGCAGCAGTCCGCAATATCCTGCTGCGCAAGGGCAAAGCAGTAGAGATCGTAGCAAATTATGAGCCAAGCCTTCATTATGTATCTGAGTGGTGGAAGCAGCTGTTTGGTGAAAGCGAAGGAAAAGACCAGAGAGGTATTTTCCCTGCAGCAGTAGATCTGACCACAGATCTGCACTCCATGGGACAGTTCATCCAGGACGGCGCACGCATCATGTTTGAAACTGTTATCAATGTAGAAGAATCTCCGGAAGAGATCGTTCTGAAAAAAGAGGATGTAGATACCGACGGTATGAACTATCTTGCCGGAAAGACGGTAGATTTCGTAAATAAGAGTGCCATGAACGGAACCATTCTGGCTCATACCGACGGAAATGTACCAAACCTGATGGTAAAGGTACCAGAGCAGAATGAATTCTATTTAGGTGAATTATTCTACTTCTTTGAATTTGCCTGCGGCGTAAGCGGCTACATTTTAGGTATCAACCCATTTAACCAGCCAGGCGTAGAAAGCTACAAGAAGAACATGTTCGCCCTTCTTGGAAAGCCAGGCTATGAAGCTCAGAGAGAAGAGCTGTTAAAGAGACTGTAAAATATAGCCGGATGTAAAACTTATTTACAGCACTGCACGGGGAGTCACTGAAAAGTGGTTCCCCGTTTTTTATACTAGACGTAAACCGGTTCAAATGGTAGAATGAGCGTAGATTACGTTGCAACAACGAAAGGAGAATTATAAAAATGGGCATGATAGAAACAAAGACAGCTAATGCCATTCGTGTATTATCGGCTGATGCTATCCAGAAGGCAAAATCCGGACATCCGGGACTTCCTTTAGGATGTGCTTCTGCAGCATATGAATTATGGGCTAACCATATGAGACATAATCCGGCAGATCCACAGTGGGTGGACAGAGACCGTTTTATCCTTTCCGGCGGACATGGCTCTATGCTGCTGTATTCATTATTCCATTTATTTGGCTATGGAAACTTATCTATGGATGATTTAAAGAACTTCCGTCAGGTAGGTTCCTTAACTCCGGGACATCCTGAGTATGGTCATACAGTAGGTGTAGAAGCTACCACAGGACCGTTGGGACAGGGAATGGGCATGGCTGTAGGTATGGCTATGGCAGAGGCTCATTTAGCTTCCGTATTCAACAAAGACGATATTAAGATCGTTGACCATTACACCTATGTACTGGGCGGAGACGGCTGTATGATGGAAGGACTTTCCTCTGAGGCATTCTCTTTAGCAGGTACTTTAGGACTTGGAAAACTGATCGTTCTCTATGATTCCAACAATATTTCCATTGAAGGAAATACTGACATTGCATTTACAGAAGATACTGCAAAGCGTTTTGAGTCCTATGGATTCGGCGTATTCCAGGTAGAGGATGGAAATGATTTTGCAGCTATCGGTGCAGCTATCGAAGCAGCTAAGGCTGATACCCAAAGACCTTCCCTTATCGTTCTTCATACCCAGATCGGATACGGCTGCCCGGCTAAGCAGGGCAAAGCATCTGCACACGGTGAGCCTCTGGGTGAAGAGAACATCATTGCCATGAAGGAAAACTTAGGCTGGGAGAGCATGGAACCATTCTATGTACCTCAGGATGTTTATGATCACATGGATAAGGTAAAAGAAAGCTTAAAGGCACCGGAAGAAGACTGGAATGCAAGATTTGCAGCATACTGTGAGAAGTATCCGGAAATGAAGGAGCTTTGGGATCAGTATCATGACAAAAACCTGCCTAAGAAGCTTTGGGATAATGAAGAGTTCTGGTCCTATGAGGACAAGCCACAGGCAACCAGAAATCTGTCCGGTGAGCTGTTAAATAAGATCAATAAAGTGGTTCCGAACCTGTTTGGTGGTTCCGCTGACCTGGCTCCTTCCAATAAGACCAATTTAAAGGGCGAAGGCGACTTCTCCAAGGCTGATTATGCTGGAAAGAACCTGCACTTTGGCGTAAGAGAGCAGGCAATGACTGCTATTGGAAATGGTCTGGCTCTTCACGGCGGCGTGATCCCTTATGTAGCGACTTTCTTTGTATTCAGTGATTATATGAAGCCAGTTGCAAGACTTTCATCCCTGATGCAGGTGCCGTTAGTTTATGTCCTGACCCATGACAGTATCGGTGTAGGCGAAGACGGACCAACCCATGAACCCATCGAGCAGTTAGCTATGCTGCGTGCACAGCCTAACTTCCATGTATTCCGTCCAGCAGATGCTAAAGAGACTGCAGCAGCATGGTACAGCGCTATTACCTCTGAAAAGACACCTACTGCTCTGGTACTGACCAGACAGAACCTGCCTCAGTTAGCAGGAACTGGCCGCGATGCGATCAAGGGCGCTTACATTGTAGCTGATTCTGCAAAGGAAACTCCGGATGCGATCATCATTGCTACCGGTTCTGAGTTAAGCCTGGCAGTAGAAGCAAAAGAACTGTTGTTAAAGGATGGAATGGATGTGCGTGTTGTATCCATGCCATGTATGGATCTGTTCGAGGAGCAGAGTGCAGAATACAAAGAGTCTGTTCTTCCAAAGGCTGTAAGAAAGAGAGTTGCAGTAGAAGCACTTTCCGACTTTGGCTGGGGACGTTATGTAGGTCTTGACGGTGCAACTGTATGCATGGAAGGCTTTGGCGCTTCCGGTCCTGCAGCACAGCTGTTTGAAAAGTTTGGATTTACAGCAGAGCGTGTTGCCAATACAGTAAAGGCTCTGTAAGATAAAAACACCCTGGTGACTGCCTGAAAAAGGTAGTCTCTAGGGTGTTTTTTATTGCAATGTGTGTCTGCAAATGTACCAATGGCTCAGCCTTTATTCTTCAATCACCTGAATCTCCAGGTAATCAAAATCCACAGTTTCAATAAAATTATCCTGGGTAAACCGGGCTTTGTCGTGATATTTAAAATCCTGTATCGTAGATTCCAGCCACATGGGCTTTTCAAGGTCAAATGCATAGCAGATCTCATCTAAACAGTTAAAAACCATCTGTGTTCTGGAAATCGAATAGTCACCGCAGCAGGCTACCATATCTTTCACCAGATGGTTGTCCTTCATAATCTTTCCCCACATCCGAAACATGTATTTTCCAGCCTTTCTTTTTAATGCGTGTTGTATATCAGTATAGCATAGAATCTGTATGATTTGCATAGAAAATAGTTGGATGAGCAGGATGATCTGTGTTATATTTAATTCAGATTGATTTTGTTAAAATCAATTTGAACAAAATCAATTTGAATAAAAATGATCTAAACAAAAATGGAGGTAATCTATATGTTTATTGGCAGAGAGAAAGAACTTGCTTCCTTAAGAGAATTTTACGAAAAAGATGGAATTGGAATGACGGTTATATATGGACGAAGGCGTATTGGAAAGTCTACACTTATTGCCGAATTTATTAGAGATAAGAAGGCTATTTTTTATACAGCTACGAAAGTCGGAAAAAACAGAAACTTAGAACTGTTTTCAAAGCAGGTAATTGACGTGTTGATGCCAGGAGTGGAGGATATCAGTTTTAAAACTACAGAAGCTGTTTTTGATTTTATCGATAAAAACATTGGAAATGATAAGATCGTAATTGTTATTGATGAACTTCCATATTGGGCTGAAAAAGATAATGCCCTTTTATCTGTTCTGCAAAAATATATTGACAGGGTATGGAATGACAAAGAACTTAAAATAATTTTATGCGGATCCGCACTTAGTTTTATGGAGAAGAAGGTGCTTAGTGAGAAAAGCCCTTTATTTGGAAGACGTGATTCACAGATTAAATTGGAACCGTTTAATTATTTAGATTCTGCAAAATTTGTCCTGGATTATTCCAATGAGGACAAAGCAATCTGTTATGGGATTACCGGTGGTATTGCAAAGTATCTTGCAATGATCGATCCTAAGAAGAGTCTGGATGAAAACATCGTAAGATTATTTTTTAGAACGGATGGATATCTGTATGATGAAACCAGAAATCTTCTGACCCAGGAGTTTTCTGATATATCACTTGTAAACAATGTGGTTGAACAGATTGCATCTGGGGAAAATACTTTAAATACCATTGCGGGAAAAATTGGAGAAAAGGAGCAGACCGTATTATATTCCTTAGATAAACTGATTAATGTTGGTCTGGTTGAAAAGAAAAAGTGTATTACAGATGAAAAAAACAAAAAAAAGACTCAGTATGTTTTAAAAGATTATATGTTCAAATTTTGGTATGAATTTATCCCAAAGGCTACCAGCGTGATCGAGATGGGGCAGGGAGAACTTTATTATCAGAAAGCAGTGAAACCGGCATTGCATTCTTTTATGGGAGCGGTATTTGAAGAAATGTGCAGATATTATACGCTGATGAAGGGGATAATGGGGGAATATGGCTGTTTTATTACTTCTGTAGGCACCTGGTGGGGAGTAGAAAATATTACAGATAAGAGTGGAGCCATAAGAGCACAATCGGCAGATATTGATGTTGTAGCGCTGTCTGAAATAGATAAAAAGGCTGTTATTGGAGAATGCAAATTCAAGAATGAAAAGATTGATAAAGGGATATATGAAACTTTGATCAGAAGAGGAGGACTTATTACTGCTAAATATAAGATTTCAAAATATATTTTCTTTTCGTTGTCAGGCTATACAGACTGGTTTGAGTCATTATCGGATAAGGATGTTTTGCTGCTTACATTGGATTCGCTTTATGAATAAAAGATAATATTAATTTAAAAGAATAAGACAGCAGATCGAAGAAGGTATTGATAAACGTTCTTTTGGTCTGCTGTTTGTAATATTGACAAAAAAATGAGGTAGAAGCATAATAAAATAATTAAAAATATCTTACTATTTGGGGGAAACGGGATGGAAAAAAGAAAATATCGTTTTCGGATCAATCTGCGTATGAAGCTGATTTATATCAGTATCATTTTTCTTTTTTTATGCGTTTTTCTTATAATGCGTTATACATTTAAAAATAGCCGAGATATTTTGATCAATCAGGAAGCTGGTATTATTGCGCAATATATGGACCGGAATGAAATGGCTTTGGAAAATCTGACAGATTCCATGCGCAAATTGTCAGCAGCTTCCAGCACCAACAGGCAGGTTTCATCAGACTTAGGACGTGCAGGAGAATGTGGAATCTACTCTTCTGAAAATGCAGAGCGGATCCGCTCTGTAGAGAATACACTTACATTTTATCGAAATATCTTTTTTGATTATCAATTGCATTATATAATTGCTGGAGTTGATGGCAGTGTGTATAGCGTTGCTGATGGGATCGATAATAATCACTCTTTTGGATCGGTATTTGCTTTAGAAGCAAAAGACCAGTCATGGTATCAGAATTTTTACGATTCAGAAGATATTTCAAAATGGATTGCGCCTTGTTATTATACCAACAAAGGAGAATTTAATGCAGAAGGTACCCCGTATTTGATGTTTATTCGCAAAATTCGTGATTACAATAATCAGAGATTTCTGGGTATTTCCTATGTCTCATTTCCTGTTCAGCGTCTTACAGACATTCTTGTTCCAAATGAGGGGTCTTGCCTTGCTTTATTTAACAATGATAATGTCCCTATTTATCAAAATGGCAATTTAAACGCACCTGAAGTTGTTCAGGCAATTTCAGATCATACATTAGATCAGCAATTGAATAAACAAAATGGGTATTTTCATTATAAAGAAGAGCAAAATGAGTACATGATCCATTATGTCAATATAAAGGGAAGTGGCTGGCGGCTTATTAATATTGTTCCACTTGCTGTGACAACTCAGTCAGTTGACCGGCTGTACCATACTATGTCGATTATGATGGTCGTAGTAGCGGGAGCAGCATTTTTGCTTTGTTTAGCTATGTATGTTTATGTGAATACGCCGTTAAACCGTTTAATAAAAAGGGTAAGTCAAGTTAATATTGGCGGAACCCAGGTAGTGAAAAAAGAAGATCGTGAAGTACTTAACAAGAAAAATTTTGGTATTATGGAAGCAGAACATGAGATCGCAGGAATGGTGGATTATATTGAAAAATTATCAGCAGAAACGTTGAAACAGAGAGAACTTCAGCAAAACTTAAAGTATGAAATGCTGCGTGCCCAGCTTAACCCGCATTTCCTTTTCAATACTTTAAATGTAATCAAGTGGTCTGCAATGATCTCTGGCGCTGGCAATATTGCAGATATGATCACATCACTAGGAGTCCTTTTGGAAAATACAATGAACCGGAAAGAAGAGGAAGTTTCTTTGCGGGAAGAAGTAAAGGTTGTACGTTCCTGGGTAGAAATTAAAAACTGGGCGTTAAAAAACAGAATCCAGCTTTTTGAGGAAATACCAGAAGATCTGATGGAATTTAAAGTAATTAAGTTTTGTTTACAACCTTTAGTGGAAAATGCAGTTTTACATGGTATGGAGCATACGGAGCATGGGGAGATCCATATCAGAGCAGAGCGCTTTTATACAAAACAGGGAATACAAACGAAAAATGTTTGTATTATAATCCAGGATAACGGTTCCGGGATTGAACAGCAGCGGTTAAATGAAGTGATGGAAGAACTGGATAGCGGAAAAAAGAGAAAGCATGTAACGGGAATAGGACTTTCAAGTATCCATGAACTGATGCAAATCCGTTATGGAGCAGATTACGGGATCAATATTGAATCATGTCCAGGGTGTGGAACAAAGATTTATTTAATATTTCCAGGTGAGGGGGACGAACATGAGAAAAATAATGATTGTTGATGACGAAATTATCGTGAGAATAGGTTTTCAATCTTGCTTAAACTGGGAAGAATATGGCTGCCAGGTACAGGCAGTTTGCGAAAGTACAGAAGAAGCAATTGCATGCATTCAGAAGGAAGTGCCGGATATTGTTTTTACGGACATTATGATGCCAGGGAAGAATGGAATTGAATTAGTTCGTTATATCCGTACTAATTATCCATATATAAAAGTTGTGGTACTTAGTTGTATGGGGGATATTGAGTATGTAAAGCAGGCAATCCGACTTGGAGCAGAAGACTATATCTTGAAATTATCATTTACCAAGGATACAATGGAAAAAATTGTAAAAAAGTTATGTGATGATCTTGAAAAAGAAGAAAAACAGCGGACACAGGAAAATCCAAAAGAATACACAAAAATCCAAACAATTAATCGGGAGGAAACATTAAGGACCTGTTTGTCATCTAGATTATCGATCGCAGATCGTGAAGAAGTGTTGGAACAGCTTGGATATTATTATGATCCATTTGAAGTTTATGATTTAGGGTGTTTTCTGATTGATAGGAATGGAACAATGAAAAGAAGTCAGGAACATGATCGCCATCTATTTCAATATGGACTTTTAAATATGATCCGTGAATATTTTGGCGGAAATATGAAAACAGACCTGACCTTTACAAGTGATAATGAGATTATGATGATCCAGAGATATGCAGCAGGAAAACGCCAGGAAATAGATCTGAAGAATACGTTGCACCAGCTTAATGAAGTATTAAAAACACATTTTAATCTTACAGTTTCGCTGGGTGTAAATGTAGGAGGGGATTCGAGGATTAAAATTCCTGAATATTATGAAAAAGCGAACAGAGCCGCACAGCTACGCTTTTTTGATGGAAAGGAAAGTTTTCATGAAACGGAAGCAGCAGTGGCTGGGCAGGAAAATGATGAATGGAATGATACGCTTTTACATTGGAAATTTCCGGCACAGATTCAGGAAGCTGTATTTTCACAAGATGAGAAAAAGGCTTTGGCATTGACAGGACAGTGGTTTGAGGAACTTGCGAAAAAGAGAAAGTGGAATTGGATTCTTCCAATCCGCCGTTTGGTTGTTGAAAGTTGGATTGTACTATCTGGGCAGAACTGTAATATTCCTGATTTGATAGGGAGAGAGACAGAAGAAGAGTCCTATTCAACAGAGGCTTTCTGGGAAGCAGAAACACTTTTGGATTTAGAATTTGCGTTTGAAAAGGGTGTTAGTACAATTTTAAGATATTTGAAAGTGAGCCGCAGCGCGAATCCGGATATTGTCAGATTAATTACATATTTAAAGGAGCATATGGCAGAAAATATCAGTTTAGAGCAGGCAGCTAATTTTTGCGCACTTGGAAAAAGTCAATTTTGCGTGCTCTTTAAGAAACAGACTGGAGATACGTTTTTGAATTATTTTAACAGCATGAAAATGAGACGGGCCTATGAGCTGCTTACAAAGAAAAATATTCAGGTACAAGAAGCCGCAGAACAAATAGGCATTCAGGATCTGTCGTATTTTAGCCGGATTTTTAAAAAATACTATACGATTAGTCCTAGCGAAGTAAAAAAAAGCAAAAATTATTGACAACTGCACGATTATACAAAAAAAGCAAAATATTGTCCTAATAGTGGATGAATAGGGATTTTGGGAATGGACAAATGTCTCAGAACTCCCTATTTTTCTTTATTCAAAACAGAAAAAAGAATCAGTATACTTAGGACAGAAAGAAACAATGGTCATTTATCAAGGAGGATGCTTATGAAAAGAAAACTTTGTTTGGCGCTTAGTGTACTGATGGTGACAGGATCTTTGGCAGGGTGTTCAGGTGGAACCAGTGGACTTCCTGGAGATACAACAGGAGCTTCAGGCGGAGCACAGAGCAGCACTTCTTCAGAAGATGGGGCTGCAGAAAAACCATATGCAGGTACTACGATCCGTGTGTTAAGTATGACAGGACAGATTTCTGATTCATTGGAAAAATATCTGGATGATTTTGAGAAGCAAACAGGAATCACTGTTAATCTTGAACTTTATGGAGAATCCCAACTGAGAGAAAAGACAACGACAGAATTTTTGGCAGGTTCTTCAACGATAGATGCATTTATGATGAGTCCTCTGCAGGATATGGCAGCATACTCTAATAATGGCTGGATCGAACCCTTAGATAACTATCTGACAGATTCAGATTTTGACTGGGATGATTTTTCGTCTGCTCCAATGGATCAGATCAAGATTCAGTCTTCGGGAGCAGTTGGAGCACTTCCACTTTATTCCTCTGTACAGCTTATGTTTTATCGAAAGGATGTTTTTGAGGAAAAGGGATTAACACCACCAAAAACATATGATGAACTTTTAGAAGCAAGTGAAAAACTTACAGATCCGGCGAATAACTTTTACGGAATTGCATGCAGGGGTGAGAAAGTTGCTCTGACTAGTCAGTTCTCTCCATTTTTGTTTGGATATGGCGGTTCTTATTTCAAGGATGGTGTGTGCGCGTTTAATACGCAGGAAGATATTGACGCAGCGAAATTTTATGGGAAACTTCTTGGAAATTATGCACCAGAAGGAATTTTGACAGCGGGATATTCTCAGATGACTCAGTTATTTAATGCAGGACAGGTTGGTATGTGTATTGATGCAATTGCATTATATCAGACTCTTGTAGATGAGAATGAATCTGCTTACTATGACAAAGTTGGTGTTGCTCCAATCCCTGAAGGACCAGCAGGACGTCAGTCTTATAAACAGGTTGTATGGGGAGCTTCTATTTATTCTGGATCTAAAAATAAAGAGGCAGCGTGGGAGTTTTTGAAATTTGCAGCAGGAAAAGATGTTGCAGCTGATATTACCCCTAAGGGAATGCCAACATTCCGGGCTTCTGTATGGCAGGATGACAGAGTAACTTCTGCAATGCCGGCAGATTATATTGAAGCGTATAATGAAGAAATTAAGGCAGATACAACAAACCAGTATGGTTTACCGAGAATGACAGCTGTTTCTGAAGCAAGAGATGCTATGGGTGAAGCAATCGTTTACTCCATTGAAACAAAGGGTGAAGGAACAGAACTGGAAGATAAGATGAAAGCAGCATCAGATAAGGTAGATCAGCTTTTGAAAGATGCAGATGAATACGGGGAGGCATATCCGTATGAGTAATTTCGTCAATAAGCATATCAAATGGGTATTTTCTCTCCCCGTTTTGATTTTTATGGCTGTGATGGTCGTCATTCCAATTGTCATGACATTAGTATTTAGTTTGTGTGACTGGAACTTGCTGATGGGAACTGGAATGAAGCTTAACTGGGGAAAGAACTATCTTGATGTGTTAGGCAGCCGGGAGTTTTGGCAGTCTCTTGCGATTACATTTTATTACACTGGATTAGCCACAGTAGCCGAGCTTTTGCTCGGCGTGGCGATCGCATTGATCTTGAACCGTGAATTTATAGGAAAAAATGCAGTAAAAACGATCGTACTTCTTCCGTATATGATGGCGCCAGTTGCAGTTGGTTTGATGTGGATGCTGTTTTATGAACCATCATCTGGCTTGATCAATTATATTTTCAGTGTAGTTGGGCTTCCACGATCTTCTTTTGTATCAGCAAAAGAAACTGTAATACCGGCAATTGCGGTTGTTGAGACATGGCAGATGACACCAATGGTAGTAATTGTATGTCTGGCAGGTCTTTCCTCTCTTCCGGCAGATCCAATGGAAGCAGCAAGGGTAGACGGGGCGACACCAGTACAGGCTTTTTTCAAAATTACGCTTCCATTGCTGACGCAGACTTTATTTTCAATTGGATTACTTCGTTTTATCGATATTTTCAAATCCTTTGATCTGATTTATGCCCTGACGAAAGGCGGTCCGGCTAATGCATCCAGAACTCTGAATTTATACGCATATGAGACTGCATTTTCATATTACAAATTCGGTACGTCATCGACAATGCTGATGATATTGTTTGTGATCGTGATGATCCTCAGCATAGTTGTAATGAAAATTCAAAGAAAGCTGGTGGAATATTATGGAGGTTAAAGCACGCAAATACTTAAAAAATGCGGCGTTTGCGCTGCTGGTCCTGATTATTATTATTCCGATTTTGTTTCCGCTATATTTTGTATTCATTTCTTCATTTAAAAATATGGCGCAGGTATACATTATGCCGCCGAAATTGTTTGGTTTTAAGCCTATAATGGATAATTACATTTATATCTTTAAAACACAGCATTATGGAACTTATATGATCAATTCCGCAATTGTGGCAATCGCCTCTACAGCGCTTTCACTGATCCTGGGAGTTCCGGCTGCTTATGTAATTGCACGTTACCGCATGACAAAAGCAAGCACAGCGATTTTAACAGCACGTCTTCTTCCAAACATATCAATCTTGCTGCCATATTATTTTATCTTTTCTAAGCTGCATATGATCGATACGTATGGTGTTTTGATTATAAGTCATATGGTACTTTCTCTTCCCTTGATTGTTTGGATTATGGTTGGTTTTTTTCAAGATATTCCGCTGGAACTTGAGGAAGCGGCAATTGTGGATGGCTGCAGCCGCCAGAGATGCTTTTTAGATGTACTGGTTCCGGTATGTACACCCGGTCTTGTAACAAGCTCTACACTTGCATTTTTAGGATCATGGAATAATTTCCAGTTTGCGTTGATCTTGAGTGGAGAAAAGACGCGAACACTTCCGGTATCTTTGCAATATTTTGTGTCTGGAGCGGATATCCGCTGGGGAAGAATGTTAGCTGCAACGATTGTTGTTATTGTTCCAACGATTATTTTAACGATGATTCTTCAAAAATATATTGTTCAGGGAATGACCGCAGGTGCCGTAAAAGGATGATTAAAGGAGGAATAAACTACTATGAAAAATCCATATGCAGCAGAAGGGGCAGAAGATATGATTTCTCCTTGCCTGATCTATTATGAAGATGGGATTCGGAAGAATATTGAAAAAGCAATTCAGATTGCAGGTTCTGTGGAACGTTTATGGCCCCATGTAAAAAGCCATAAGTCGATTGAAATGGTGAAACTCCAGCTTGAATATGGAATTTGCAAATTTAAAACAGCTACGATCGCTGAAGCGGAAATGGCAGCCATGGCAGGTGCCAAGCAGGTGATTTTGGCATATCCGCTGATTGGTCCGAATATGGCTCGTTTCGTTCATTTGTCCAAAGCTTATCCGGATACTATATTTTATGGGGTAGAAGATGATCTTGGACAATTGGAAAAGCTTTCTGAAGTATGTAAGGAATTAGATTTTGAGATGCCAGTTTTGATCGATGTTAATATGGGTATGAATAGAACTGGCGCTGCGATCAAAGACTTAGATCAAATGTATCGGGCTGCTGCAAAGTTTTCGGGTATTCGTATGTTTGGTTTTCATTGCTATGACGGTAACCATAATGACCGTGAGTTTTTAGTCCGTAACCAGAAAGTACTTGAGACAGATCGACAGGTAGAAAAAGTGATCAGCAGGCTGAAAGCAGACGGATTCTCTTGCGAGATCGTTGTTGCAGGCGGAACGCCATCATTTCCGTGCCATGCCAGAAATACGAATTGGTATTTGTCACCGGGAACCGCTTTTATAAACGATGCTGGATATTACATGAATTTGCCGGATATTCCATGTGTTCCTGCTGCTGCTGTTATGACACGTGTGATCAGTCATCCGGCTCCAGGCGTATTTACGACGGATCTTGGCTATAAAGGAATTGCTGCTGACCCTGCAGTGCAAAGAGGCTATATAGTGGGGTTAGAGGATGCTGTTCCGATCATTCATAGTGAGGAGCATTGGGCGTTTAAATTGGAAAATCCGGATCGAGTTCCGGAGATTGGAGAATGCCTGTATGTAATTCCGACACATATCTGTCCAACGAGTGCTCTTTATCCACAGATTCAAGTTGCAGAAGGCGGTAAGATCACAAAAACCTGGGAAGTAACTGCGAGAAACCGAAAACTGAATTTCTAGGATTATATTATGAGGGAGCAAGGCATGCAGAAAGACGAAAAAGATTGCATTGAGATATTAAAAAAGCTAATTGCGTTTAACACTGTGAACCCACCTGGAAATGAAAAACCAGCAGCTGTGTATCTTGCAGAACTTTTGGGAAAATATGGTTTTCACTGTAGAGTTCAGGATTTGGGAAGTAATCGAGCAAATTTAATTGCAGAAGCTGGTGCTAAAGATGGTCCGGAATTCATGTTTAATGGGCATTTGGATGTTGTTCCCGCATCAGGAGATTGGAAGACAAATCCTTTTGAGGCGGTGATAAAAGATGGTAAGATTTATGGACGCGGGAGTTCTGATATGAAAGGCGGCGTAGCAGCAATGTGCAGCGCTGCGATCAGTTATATCCAACATGAAGGCGCTCCCACACATGGAAAATTGAAACTTTTGTTTGTTACAGATGAGGAAAGTTCCAATCTGGGGGAGCATAGTTATTTTGCAGAGTATAAGCCAGGAACATGGGCAGTGATAGGAGAACCAACAGATCTGAAGGTTGCAGTAGCCCACAGAGGAGTTTCAAGGGATTATGTGGATTTATATGGGGCAGCACGTCATGCAGCACTTCCAGAGATAGAAGAATCAGCAGTGACAAAAGCAGCGCGGACAATCCTTGCCATTAAAGAGATCAGCCAATCATTGTCAAAAAGAAAACATGAGGTTCTTCCTCCGCCAGGGATTGCTGTAACAATGTTAAATGGATATGAAAAAGACAATGTGGTTCCTGAAAAAGTACGACTTCTTCTTGATTTTCGTATTCTCCCTAATATGAGTCATGATGAGGTTATCAAGATCCTTAAGAGTGGTTTAAAAGAGCAGGGGATCGAAGGATATGAATTGGTTCCTCACTTTTTTATGCCAGGTGGAGAAATTGCAGTGTCTGATCCGTTTGTGTCATTGTGCTTAGATGCAAAGAAAGAGAGCATTGGCTGTGAGCCTGAAGAAGGACCTTGTGCATTTGGAGCTTCTGGAGAGCAGTGCTTTTTGACGGAACGTGGAGTAAAGGCTGTTATATGTGGACCGGGAAGCCTTGCTCAGGCGCATACGATCGATGAGTTTACGACAGAAGAACAGGTTCGTAAGGCTCAGGAATTTTATGAAGCGTTATTAAAAAAAGTATTTAATCAAACATAACTGGACAGTCAAAATTAGAATATAAATGTATTTTTTGAAAAAGGAGAAAACTATAATGAGAGATGTATATGAGATTTTAAAAGAAAAGAATATTGTACTTCCTGAACCACCGGCCAAAGGAGGCGTTTATACGCCTGTACAGGAAATGGGAGAAAAGTTTTTGTATTGTTCAGGGTGTGGCCCAGATCTGGGAAATGGAAATAATGTAATTGGTAAATTGGGAAAAAATCTGACTTTGGAGCAAGGCCAGAGGGCGGCTTATAATTGCATGCTCAATCTTCTTGCTAACCTGGATGCGAAAACGAGTGATCTGAATAAGATTAAGCGTTTTGTGAAAGTTCTGGCATTTGTAAATAGCACAGATGATTTTGGGATGCAGCCTCAGGTAGTAAATGGGGGATCTAATCTGATCGCAGAGCTGTTTGGAGAAGAAGCAGGCCTTCCGGCCCGTTCAGCAATTGGAACAAATGCACTTCCTGGAGGAATTGCCTGTGAGATTGAAGTGCTAGTAGAGTTAAAATAAATGGAATGATGAGTTAATTGATTTTTACAAAAAGCAGAGGAATGACCTTTCAATGAACATTCCTCTGTTTTTTTGTTGTGCAGATATAAGAAAATGATATGGTGGGTTAATTATTAATGCCCAAAATAACATCCCTTGCCCTCAGAACAGTTTTGTAGTAAGCTATAAATAATGACAAAATCCCCCGAAATTCGGGCGGCGAGGAGGTACTGGGCGGTGGAGCAGGTTATTACAGATTATGTAAAATTTCTGGCAGATGCCAGGGATGCGGTGTATCGTCTGAATAATGATCAGGCAACAGCAAAACAGCTGAAAGAACAGGGCGAACGCCAGGAAAAAGAACTGACAGCTGCAAAAAAAGCAGTGACAGATTCGGTGAACCAGACGATAAAAAAACGGCGCATTGAGATCGATTCAAGTTATGATAAAGAGATCGCAAAAGGTCAGGAACGGCTGAAAAAGGCCAGAACCCAGCGTGAAAAAGCTAAAAATAAGGGAATGAAGGAACGGATCGCAGAGGAAACCAGTGTGCTGAGAGAGCATAACCGTGACCTGCGGGTACAGATGAAGACTATGTTCCAGAAAGACAAGGTTCCTGCATTTTGCCGTACTACATTTTATTATTCCCTGTATTATGCAAGAGGGCTTAAGGAACGGCTGATCGGTTTTATTACTTTTCTAATCTGCTTTTTAGTGCTTCCATGCGGTATTTATTTCCTGCTTCCGGACCGGAAGATATGGTATCTGGTGCTGGTTTATTTTGCAGATATCATCATTTTCGGCGGTTTGTATGTGACCATTGGAAACAGAAGCCGGTCCCGTTACCATGATGCCTTAAAACAGGGACGGGAGATCCGGAACCTGTTAAATTCCAATGAAAAGAAGATCAAAGTTATTACACACAGCATTGAAAAAGACGGCAATGAAGATATTTATGATCTGGAAAAATATGATGACGAGATTGCCTGCGCACAGCAGGAACTGTCTGATATAGCGGCAAAGAAAAAAGAGGCCATCAGTAGCTTTGAAAATGTGACAAAAAATATCATTGCTGATGAGATCGAAGGCAGCCACAAAGCTGAGATCGAAGAAAAAGAGCAGAAATTAAAAGAAGTAAATAATAACCTGGCAGAATTGGAAAACAGCATCCGTCAGCAGAATATCTATATTACAGACACTTATGGACCATATCTTGGAAAAGAGTATCTGGATACAGATAAGCTCATGGAATTGTCAAGGATTATCCAGGCTGGAACAGCGTCTAATATTACTGAGGCTATTGAAATGGATAAAAACGGAGAGGGAAAGCCAGAAAAAAATTAGAAAACGGATAGAAAAATCCTATAATACGGGGGGACAATATGTATAGAGTAGTGATCGCAGATGACGAAGTGCTGATCCGAATGTATATTCGTGAAATTTTAGAAAATAATGGTTATGAAGTAGTAGGTGAAGCAGAAGACGGTCTGGATGCGATTGCAGTATGCAGACAGAAAAAGCCGGATTTTGTTATTATGGACATTAATATGCCGGTGATGACTGGTCTGGAAGCAACGAAGGTGATCAATGAGGACAAGCTGGCCGGATTTGTTATTATTCTGACGGCTTATCGTGACAAAGAAATTACAGATCAGGCAGTAAATACGGATGTAATGGGGTATATAGTAAAGCCGGTAGATGAAGATACACTGATACCATCAGTAAAGATCGCTATCCATAACTATAATCAGAGAGAGATTATGGCAAAGGAGTTTCACAAGACACAGGAAGCTTTAGATGACCGAAAGTATTTAGACCGGGCAAAGGGGCTGGTGATGGAACGGAAAAAAATGTCTGAAAAAGAAGCATATACCTATATCCGAAGTCTGTCCATGGATAAGGGGATTTCCATGACTGAACTGTCAAAAATGCTTTTAAAAGCATATGAGAGCTGATAAAAAAGCAAAGAGGGCATTTATGGAACAGAAGAAAAATAAGCTTCTTAATGATATGATACAAAATGATACAGATAGAAAAATGGTGCAGCTGGTAGAAGAGGCAACGGATCTTAGCTGCGGGGATATTTGTATCCTTTTAGAGGTAGCCCATTCCCTTCCTTTTGTAGGAAATCTGGAAGGCGGAGATACGTATATCAATGTGCTTACAAGAGAAAAAGAATCTATGGTTATTGCCCAGTACAGACATCCCAACTATGATCTGTATAAACGCAGTATCATGGGGGAGATTGAACGCAGGGAAGATGAACCAGCCGTGTACCGGGCATTGGAAGAAGGTATTTCCGGCCGCGGTCTGATCGGCATCATTGATGAAGGAAGGATTGTGGTACGCCACACAGTAAGTCCGGTACTTAACAATGAGGGAAAAATCATTGGAGCCCTGACATATGAGTATCCCAATGCAAGCAATAATACAGAGTCCATCCGTATTATTAATAAAGAAGGAAATCCGGATCATTTTAACCGGCAGTTAGGAAAAGCCAGTGCTTATCTTCAGGATGCGATCCTTCTTTATGATACAGATGGAATATGTACATTTGCCAATCTAAAGGCAGAGGTGTTATATCAGGATAAGGGTTTTGAATTACCTCTTGTGGGGCGCAGCTGCAGGGAATTGCATATTACAGACTGGTGTTGGACAGATCTTATGGAAAATCGGGGTGTGATACGAAGAGAGTTATGTATACCGAATTTTATTATGGATGCGGTCATTAGTGGTATCTGGGAAAAAGGAGTTTTTCAGGGAGCTGCCATTATTTTCAGAGATAAGACAATGGTGCATCAGATGGAGGATGAGATCGCTTATCGTGTGGCATTGATCCATGAGGTGCACCACAGAGTTAAAAATAATCTGCAGACCATTATCAGTCTGATCGGACTGGAAGCAGTTAATACAAAAGATGAAAAGGTAAAAGCCTTTGCAAGGATCATTACCAGTCATGTGCGCAGCATGAATATCACCTATGATCTGCTGTCTCATACAGGAGGTGAAAATGTGGAATTAAAGGCTCTGATATCCCGTATTACAGATGTTTTGATGGAAAACAACTGCTTGAAAGAAGAGTGTGCTGTTTCTACAGAAATTGAAGGTGAAGATGTAATACTAACAGAGACAACAGCATCTACAGTGGCTTTGATCGTTAATGAACTGGTACAGAACAGTTTAAAATATGCATTTAAAGACCGGAAACAGGGAAAAATCCAGATGAAGATTGAAAAGGGAGCCACCTACTCCTGGGTAACAGTAAAAGATGATGGCTGTGGATTTGATAACAAGAAAGTTTCAAGATCCAGCAGCGGATTAGGGCTGCGGCTTATCAGCAGCCTGGTACAGTCCAGCCTGAAAGGGGAATTGTTTATAGAAACAGGGGAAAGTGGAACTGGTGTGAGGTTCTCCTTTTTAACACCGGAGCAGTAAAATAAATTTTGTTAAACTATTGACAAAACAGTTTATGTGTGTTACGATGTAGAGACTTAAAGCGATATCTCTTTAACACTGAAAATTCAATTAAACCTGATATGCAACGGCGTATATCAGCACCACAGAAAGGCATTGAAGCCCAGAAACTTTTTATGGAGTTTTTGGGCTTTTTTATTTGCGTATGTTCTGCGTGGATTTTCGGACGTTACCTGGAGTGAGGCCCAGATAAGGGCTCTAAGACCTTTATAGGGGTCTCTCCCGGCGGCGGTTTTATGACCGCCGGAAAAACTTACGAAAAGGAGTCGTTTCATAATGGAAAACAAGCAAAATAAAGGCGGCGGTTTGAACAAGAGTTTAAAGCTTATCTTTGTTTATACAGTTGCTACAGGTTCTATCTTTACTTTCGTAAACTATTGGGATTCTGTCTTTTACGGATACTGTGGAAGTGGTACATTCCTTGCATTTGCCTTGATGACAGTAGCCATCCTTCCAGTTGCTCTTGTATACAGTGAACTGGCATCTTTGTTCCACACATCAGGCGGTGAGTTGATCTACAATACCGTTGGTATCAACAAACATGTAGGTTTTCTTGCTTCCTGGCTGATCATGGCAGCATGGATCTCCGTTCCGCCGGCTGTTGTTATGGCGATTATGACATGGGTTAATAAGACCTTTGCTCTGGGGCTTGGAACATGGCAGATGGTAAGTTGTGCAGCAGTTCTTTTAGTACTGTATTTTTTCATGAGTATCCAGAATGTACAGTTCTTAGTTAAGGCTCAGGCAGGTATGTTGTTCTGCAATATTACCGTTACAATTTTAACAGGATTTATCCTTTTGTTCTCCGGTCACTGGCACATTTCCAACTTTGGAAATATTTTCCAGTCCACACTGGATTCAGTATATGGTATTCCTGGATGGGTCATTGGAATGGCACTTCTGATCACACCATACTTCGGATTTGAAACTGTACCTCAGATGGTTGAGGAAGGCGATTTCCCGATCAAGAGTTCCAAGAAAGCAATCTGCGGTTCCATTTTGACCTGTGGCTGCATTTATGTGTTCTATTATTTCTGCGTAGCAGGTCTGGATGGATTAAAGGATGTGTATACAAACTTTGCACAGGATGGTTTCTTAACTATTGCTACCATGCAGAATGTACTTGGCTGGACATTCTGGCCGATCATTGTAGGTATCCTTTCCTGCCTTTTAGGTATGGGAGCTTCTTTATTAGGCTTCTGGATGTCCACTGTACGTATGCTGTATTCTATGGCAAATAAGAACTTCCTGCCAAAGGTATTTGCAGTAGTAAATAAAAATCAGCAGCCAATGCTTCCAAATATTTTCCTTCTGGTATTATCACTTATTTTTATCGTACTTCAGAACTCCTCAGATTTTATGAGTGCGTTCTTTAATTTGATGAGTTTTGGCTGTGCCTGTGCATATGCGCTGACCATGGTCTCCGCAGTATGTATTCATAGAAAACATCCGGACTGGAAGAGCTCTAATACTGTAAAAGGCGGTGATGCTTTCCGTCTCTTTGCAATGTGTATCGCAGTTGCTATTGCATTCTTCTGTACACTGGGACAGGGAATTGATTCCTGGATCTGTTTTGGTGTATATCTGGGTGTAGGTGTTGTGATCTGGTTGTGGATGTTACTTGTAAACTGGAAGAAGCATCCGGTAGAGATCGAGACTCCAGATGGTATCCAGAAGTTTTAAATGAAATGACATGGCAAACATGCCTGCATAAAAAGGAGCATAAACATGTCTGATACAAAAAATACAGAAAACGAATCCAGTGGATTAAAGAAAAGCCTCCGGTTGATTTATGTATATGCCATTGCGGCAGGTGCTATCTTTACTTTTATTGGATACTGGGACACCATTTTCTATGAATATTGTGGTGCAGGCACATTTTTAGGTTTTATCCTGATGACGCTGCTGATCCTTCCGATCGCTATGGTCTACTGCGAACTGGCACCATTATTTCCAAGAGCAGGAGGAGAACTGATCTACAATACAGTGGGTATTAATAAACATATCGGTTTCTTTTCCTCATGGTTGATCATGGCAGCATGGATCGCAGTTCCGCCGTCTGCAGTTATGGCTATTGTCCAGTGGATGTTCCATGTACTTCATATCAAAAGCAGTTTCCTTCTTATCGAAGGAGTTGCTCTGGTAGCTCTTATTGGTTATTGTGTTCTGAGTCTGCAGAATGTGGAGATTGCTGGCAAGATCCAGTTATACATGCTCATGTTTGCAATTGGAGGTTGTATTGTGGCAACCATCGCATTCCTGTTCTCAGGAGTATGGAGTTTTGATAATTTTAAGAACTTTTTCTATTCACAGGTGGGTAGCCATTTTGGTATCCCATCCTGGATTATAGGGATGGCTCTTTTGATCACTCCATTTTTCGGATTTGAAACAGTACCTCAGATGGTTGAGGAAGGTGATTTTCCTATTAAGGATTCAAATAAGGCGATCCTTGGTTCCATTGTTTCCTGCGGTATTGTATATTCCCTGTTTTTCTTCGGACTGGGCGGTATGCCGGTACAGTCTTTGGTAGAAGAAGGGGGAGCTGCAGTTAATGGTTTTCTGGCGATCACGATGATGGAGCAGTTAGGTGGCGGTTGGAGTGTATTTGCAGTGATCTTTGGTATTGCAGCGATCCTGTGTGCCATTGGCACCTGCCTGTTAGGTTTCTGGCTGTCAACAGTCCGTCTGATGTATGCAATGGGAGAGAACAATTTCCTTCCAAAAGCATTTACAAAATTAAATAGTCATCAGCAGCCAGTATTGCCCAATATTCTGCTGCTCATCATATCTCTGGTATTCCTGCTTTTACAGAATGCCACCACCTTTATGAATGACTTTTTTAACCTGATGAGCTTTGGCTGTGCCTGTGCTTATGCACTAACAATGATCTCAGCAATGCGGATCCACAAGAAATATCCAAACTGGGTATCTCCTTATAGATTAAAAGGCGGAAATTTCACAAGAGTAGTAGCGCTTATAATTGCAGTAGTGATCGCTTTCTTCTGTACATTAGGACAGAGTGCCGGTTCCTGGAAGTCTTTTGGGATTTACCTGGGCGTAGGAGTGTTACTCTGGCTTTGGATGGTTCTTGTAAACTGGAAAAAACATCCGGTGGAGATTGAAACAGTAGAAGGCTTAAAGAAGTTTTAGAAATTTAATTTTAGGAACTTAATTTTGAACCTGTACGGGAAACCGTCTGGCATATATAATAACTATAATAGTTAAAACAATAACAATTTTATATGTAAAGGAGAATGTAAAATGGCTAAATTGGATGGTAAGGTTGCATTAATCACAGGAGCTGCTGCAGGACTTGGTGAAGGTATTTCTACCGCTTATGCAAAATACGGCGCAAAGCTGATCATGGTAGACTTATCACCGGAAGTAGAGAAGACTGCTGAAAAGCTGAGAAAAGAGTACAATGCAGAGATCATCACAGTTGTTGCAAACGTAGCTGACCGTGAGCAGATGGATGCAGCTGCTGCAAAGGGTGTTGAAAAATTTGGTGAGATCAATGTTGCATGCTGCAACGCAGGTGTATGCCGTCTGGCTCCTTTTGAGGAAATGGATGACAAGACCCGTGATTTCCACATTGACGTAAATATCAAGGGTGTATGGAATACCTGTAAGGCAGTTATCCCATATATGTTAAAGCAGGGCGGCGGCAATATTGTTATTGCTTCTTCTGTAACTGGAGATATCGTTGCTGATGCTGGTGAAGCAGCATACGCTATGACAAAGGCTGCATTAGTAGGTCTGACCAAGTGCCTGGCTGTTGAGTATGCAAGCCGTAATATCCGTGTAAACTGCTCACAGTTAGGATACGCACGTACACCAATGGTTGAAAAGATGGCAGTTGAGTCTAATCCGGAGAATCCAGAGGCAGCAATCGCAGATATCGCTGTAGGTGTTCCTATGAAACGTCTTGCAAAACCAATCGAAGTAGGCGAACTGTTCGCATTCCTTGGAAGCGATGAATCCAGTTACTTAACAGGATCCCAGATCGTTATCGATGGCGGCAGCACACTGCCAGAGACTATGTCTATTGGTACAAACTAAATGGATATGTCACCTGATGGTGAGATTACCATAAATGAAAGCCGGATGTTGTGTGTCATTGGCACTTCCACAACTGACTTTCATAGTAAATAATTTGGAAGTCATAGTTTTTATGGTGCAATTAAGCGGATATGTCTATTGGGGGCATATCCGCTTTTTTTACTGTTTTCTACAATTTTTTAACGGTATCCGGCACGGTGCAGTTCCCATGCAATATGGGCGCTTTCTTCCAGTTCTTCCAGGCAATAAAAAGCATCCATAACAGATTTTCCTGGAACAACAGGTCCATGGGCTTTTAAGAGATATCCATCGCTGGCAGCGGCCCTTCCACGGAAAGCGGCAAATAATTCCGGAGTTCCTGGTTTTTCGTAAGGGATGAGCCCAACGGTTCCAAGTTTCATTTTAAGGTAAGGGGTGTGATCTGGAATACAGTCTGTCTCATTCAGATCTGGAACAAAGCTCCAGAGAATGGAATAAGGGCTGTGGGTGTGGATCACGGCCTTGACATTTTCAGATTTTTCGTAAAGTGACAGATGGAGCGGCCATTCCTTACTTGGCTTACGGCCGGATATGTGAGTTCCGTCTGGCAGAAGGACAGAAAAATCCTCTTTTGTCAGAGTGCCAAAGCAGGTTCCGCTGGCGCTGACATAGATTTTTCCCTCATGATAAAAACTCATATTTGCGGAAGAACCAGATGTTTTTCCCCGTTCAAAAAGACTGCGCGCAGCCCATACAGCATCTTCTAATTTCTGTTCCAGTTCTTTATCCATTTCCATAAATATTAATCCTCCTGTTTTTATGATGTCCTCTCGGAGTCTTTCGTTCACCTGCTTTTGCGGCTGATTTTTTGCAAAATCAGGTATAGAAAGATTTCAAGAAAATATTGTGTATTTTTCAGAATCATTTAAGAGTTCTGTCCTGTCATAGAAAGTGCACGACCAAAAAAGTCTTCCTGACCAAAATTGCCGCTTTTTAGCACAAGCCGGATATCCGGCCTGGAAGCTGGCACCATGACTGGTACGCCGGGAGCAATGCTTTCTCCAATCTGGTAGGAAGAAAAATGCAGTCCCTTGGTAACGGCACCCGATGTTTCGCCGCCTGCTGAGATAATACGGGTAAATCCATGTTCTACGGCTTTTTTTGCCAGATCTGCACAGACCTGCTCCAGCATAGATGCAATTTTTTCTCGCCCAAATTCCTGGGATTTGCGGACCATTTCCGGTGTATCTGAACTATATACCAGTACAGCATGCTGCTCATCTGTATGAGTCTCTATAAATTCCCAAATCTGTTTTGGTGTCTGAGTACCGTTTAACAGTGCCATGGGATCCATGCGCAGAGCCGGCATATTCTGAGCCTTATACCATGCGATTTGGGAAAGTGTCATTTTAGAACAGCTTCCTGCAATGAGAAGAGCCTTTCCAGGAACTGCAGTTTCTGGAATCTGGCCGGATGTGCCAGAATTAGAAAGCAGATATTCTGCCAGTGGTTTTAAAAGACCGCTGCCGCCAGATAAAAATGGGAGATGACCGAAGCTTTTTGCAATTTTTTCACCATCTTCATCAGTTTCATAATCTGGGATCAGGTAGAACGGATCGTTATTTTCCGGTTCTTCCCATATGGTATTTCGCGGCAGGATCTGGCAGGTATAGTGGCTTTGAGGGCGCATTAATTCTGTGATCCGGCTATCCCACATGGGAGTTAACGGATGGTCTTTCATAGGACTTTCATCTAATGGAACGCCATTTACAAAAAGTATTCCATTTGAGACTGTCCGGCCGTTTACCGGAAGAGATGGACAAAGAAGGGAATAGGGAGCTTTCATTTGTTCCATCAGTGCATCGCATACAGGTCCAACGTTGCCCTGTGGAGTGGAATCAAAGGTAGAGCAGTATTTGAAATAGAGATGGGTGACGCCTTGCTCTAAAAGAAAACGCGCAGCATTTTTGCTGTCAGAAACAGCCTGTGAAGTTTCCTGGGTCCTTGATTTTAAAGCAATAACAATAGCCTGGACTGGTTTTAAATCCTTTGTATTTTCCGGGATTCCATTATAAAGCTGTACGCTCATGCCTCCTTTTACGAGAAACGAAGCCGCATCACTGGCTCCAGTAAAATCATCGGCAATACATCCTAAGATGGCCATATAAATATCCTCCTTAATGATATTGACAATATAAATAATAATAAAGTCTGTTAAATAAAAATAGAGATACTTCCCCTAAATTATAAACAGCAAAAATGATGCCAGATCTGCAAAAGCTAGAATCATTCTGAGAAAACGCTAAAATACAGGAAAAATGAGAATCGGCCGCCTTGACATAAAAAGTTGCAATGTTGTAATATAAACAAGAATATTGCAATTTGCAATATAATGCAACGAATGAAAGGTAGGCTATGATTATGATACATTTATTATTTGTAGTTCCTTATCCAGAACTGATGGAACAAGTAAAAGAGGTAGTAGCAAATCATCCGGAGAGGGAAAAGGTTAATGCAGATGTACAGGCACTGCGGGTAGATGAAATTCCGGATATTCCGGCAGGGACCTATGATGCCATTATTGCCAGAGGCTATACAGCCCAGAAGACATTGACAAAATATTCAGAGACAACACCGACTATTCGTGTACATATTTCCGGTTATGATATTATCCGGTCAGTTTATGAATGCCGTGAAAAATATCATCCTAAAAAGATTGCAATATGTGGATTAGATGAAAGTTTGTCTGAGGCAGCCAGTGTATGTAAAATACTGGGAGTAGAGGCAAATGTATATGCTCCGGTGCGAAATCAGGATCTGCCGCAGGTATTAAATAAAGCGATAGAAGACGGTTGCGATGCTCTTGTAAGCGGTTATTCTGCCAATTTGCTTGCTGGTAAAATGGGCTTAAATTCTGTGGTGATCCAGACTGGTGCAGCGGCACTGTCTCAGGCGATGGATGAAGCTATTTATACGGTAGAACGTATCCGTCATGAGCGGGTTATTTCCCAGATGTATAAAACGATTATATATTCTTCTGATGCAGGTCTTCTTTATGTAGACAGAGAAGGAATAATCCGGGTCCGCAACCATGTGGCTCGACAGATGAATGGAAATGTGAGCATTATGGGAAAGCCTCTGAAGATGGTGATATCATGGCTGGAACCGTTGTTTTGCAGCGTTATGAAGAACGGAAAAGTAGAAACAAGGCTGATCTCAATTCCTGGGAGCAAAATAACAGTTTCTGTAAAATGTTCACCTGTGATCGCCAACAATGAGCTGTCAGGAGTGGTGTTTAACCTGACGGATGTAACGCAGATACAGGAATTAGAGAGCCAGATCCGTCGAAAGCTTAGTGAACGGGGATTAAAAGCCCGATACACATTTGACCAGATCATCCATAAAAGCAAAGAGATCGACCGTGTGATCCAGCTGGCAGGGCGGTATGCAGCATCAGATTCCAATGTTATCATTATTGGTGAAACAGGAACAGGAAAAGAATTATTTGCACAGAGTATACATAATGCAAGCAAACGTAAAAATGGCCCTTTTGTGGCTGTGAACTGTGCGGCACTTCCGGAAAATCTGTTGGAAAGCGAACTGTTTGGCTATGTGGAAGGCGCATTTACAGGAACCAGTAAAGGAGGAAAAATGGGTCTTTTTGAGCAGGCCCACGGCGGAACTCTGTTTTTAGACGAGGTAGGAGAGATATCTATGGCAATCCAGACCAAACTTTTGCGCGTCTTGCAGGAACGGCAGGTAAGAAGGATCGGTGATAATAAGGTGATCAATGTGGATGTACGTATCATATCTGCTACGAATAAAAGTATCCGGAAAATGGCGGATGTGGGTCAGTTCAGGCGGGATCTGGTGTATCGCCTGGATGTGCTGCGTTTATTTTTACCGCCCCTTCGGGAACGTGAAGCAGATGTGGAGTTGCTGTTTGTAAATCAGTTACAGGGCATGGCCAAGAGAAATGGGCAATTGCCGGTAAAGATTGAAGCGGGAGTATTTCCGTTACTGTGCCAGTATCCGTTCTTTGGAAACATAAGGGAATTGCGCAATATTGCGGAACGGGTGTTTGTTCTTCACGAAGGGGATATTATCAATGCCCATGATGTACATGAGGCACTTTATCCTGCTGATCTGGATATGGATCCATCATTTGCAATTTCCACAGGAACAGGGCTGGCAGAGCTGACAGAAACACAGGAGCAGAATTCCGAAAATTTTTTAGGAGAAGAGGAACGGCTCCGGCAGGCTCTGAAAATTAGTGGTGGTAATAAAGGAAAAGCGGCAAAATTACTGGGAATCGACCGTTCAACCTTGTGGAGACGGATGAAAAAGTATGAGATCTAAAACATATGTTGCAAAATGTTGCAAAAATAATGCAAAATAAAACAAAATAGCAACATTGAAAAGAAACACAATTTAAATATGCAGACAGATATACACAACAAAATCATAAAAATTTGTTGTATCTCCGTTAGTTTTTCGGTCCGTGCCAAAAGTTGGCACGGATCATGCTTTATAAAAAGGCAGAAAGAAAAACAAGGAGTGATGTGTTGTGGATTATACTAATTTATTAAAAGACAATAGTGGAAAAATATCAAGAGTAGGTATTGTGGGAGCTACAAAGGGATACGGCTATACCCTCCTGGCTCAGATTCCCAAAGTAGCACATATGGAATTGCGGGTCATCTGTTCCCGCCATCCAGAGGAATGTGTGGATGTTTTAAAAGAAACTGGTTTTGACGAGAAGAAATTCGTGATCTGCGAAACAAAAGAAGATATTGACGGGGCAGCTGAGGATGGGATTCTGATCGTTACCGATTATCGACTGGTTATGGAGTGCGGCATTACAGCTCTCGTAGAGTGTACAGGAAATACAAAAGTGAGTTCAGATGCAGCCATTTCTGCACTGGAAAGAGGTATTAATGTTTACATGGTTTCTAAGGAAACAGATAGCGTATGCGGACCTTTATTAAATCAGATTGCAGCAGAACATAATGCAGTTTATGCATTGGTAAACGGAGACCAGCCAAGAAATCTTCTGGATCTGTGGTCTTGGGGAAAGCTTTTAGGACTTGAGATCGTAGCAGTTGGAAAATCCAGTGAATATGATTTTGTGTGGGATCGTGAGACTGGAGAATTTACATATCTGGATGGAAATTCTTCTCCTGAGCAGTTGCCGGAAATGAAGGATTGCTGGTATTACGAAGGAACAAAGACGCTGGAAGAAAGAAGCTGTCTGTTAGAGAAATACCGTGAAGTTATTTCTGCGGATCTGTGCGAAATGAATCTGGTATCTAATGTGACCGGCATGGTTCCATCATCTCCATTTTTAAGTTATCCCATCGCAAAGACAAGTGAACTGGCAAACATTTTCATTCCAAAAGAGGATGGAGGTATTCTGGAAAAAACAGGTGTTGTAGATGTTTTCTATAACTTAAGAGGAAAAGACGAAGCCAGTTTCTGCGGCGGTGAATTTATCATTGTAAAATGTGAAAATGAGAAGATGTGGGATATCTTAAAAGGCAAAGGTCATGTGATGAGTAAAAACGGCAAATACTGCTGTATCTATTATCCATATCATTACATGGGTCTGGAAACACCAGTATCTATTCTTCTTGGTGATCTTATGGGAATCGGGACACATCCGGAATGCCGCCAGGTTTCTGTAATGGCTGGTGTGGCACAGCGCGATCTGCCAAAAGGAACTGTTCTGAAGGTAGAAGGACACCATCATTCTATTGATGGACTGACACCGGAACTTTTGGAAAGAAAAGCAACCGGAAATGCGGCACCGTTCTATCTCTTGAATGGAGCAGTTCTGTTAAATGATGTGAAAAGGGGACAGCCGGTAACTACAGATGATGTAGATCTTTCTGCACTGGAAACTTACCAGATCTATAAAAAGGGGTTGGAACTGGACTAAGAGTTTTACAGTGTTTAAAAGGTGAAGCAATATAGATTTGTATTTTAGGAGGGTAAACAATATGAAGATTTGCGCAACAATGAAAAAATTTCCAGGTGGTATGATGGTAATCCCGTTGCTGATAGGCTGTCTGGTGAACACATTTATACCTCAGTGCCTGCAGATCGGTGGATTTACAACAGCTCTTTTTAAAAGCGGACAGGCAACACTGGTTGGTTTATTTATTTTCTGCAGCGGTGCTACTATTAATGTAAGACAAGTTGGACAGCCTCTTTACAAAGGTGCCGTTTTAACGATTTTAAAGCTGGTCATTGGTGTTATTATTGGATATCTGTTAAATATGGCATTTGGACCTGCCGGTGTCCTTGGACTGACTCCATTTGCAGTTATTGCAGCTGTTACCAACTCCAATGGTGCGATTTACACAGCACTTGCAAAGGAATTTGGCGATGAAACAGATATGGGTGCCATTGCTGTTCTGTCTTTAAATGATGGACCTTTCCTTACTATGATCGCACTTGGAACAACAGGACTTGCATCTATTCCGGCGTTAGATATTGTAGCAGCGATCATTCCTCTGATCATTGGTATGATCTTAGGAAATCTGGATTCTGATTTCAGAGATCTTTTATCCAAGGGACTTAATATGATCCTTCCGGTAAACGGTTTTGTATTTGGCGCGAACATGAGCCTGATCACTATTGCAAAGGCTGGTGTTCCAGGTATTCTCCTTGGACTTATCACCGTATTATCTACCGGCGTTTTAACTTATTTCATTTACAGTGTGATCCGCAGAAAACCAGATCCTATGGGTATGGCGATTGGTACAGTTGGTGGAAATGCAGTTGCAACACCAGCATCTGTTGCTATTTCTGATCCAAACCTGGAACCATATGTAGAATCTGCAACTGCCCAGACTGCAGCAGCTGTAGTTATCACTGCGATCCTGACACCTTTACTGACTGGTTTTATCAGCCGTCGTATTGCAAAAAAGAATGCAGCTAAAAAAGAGTAAAAACAGTAAAGCAGCAGGATGATTGATAAGTAAGAAAGAGAAGGTATGGATTTATGATCATTAAAGCAGGAAAAATAATAGTTGGAAAAGAACTGGAAGTAAAAGAGAACGCAGCAATTAAGATTGAGAACGGAAAAATAACGGAGATTTATGACAAAGTATCCGAAATACCATCAGAAGATCCATCAGAGATCGTTGATTATGGTGATAAAACGGTAATTCCAGGTATGATCGACTGCCATAACCATCTGGCATTGGATACACGCCTGGAAAACCATCTGGTCAAGATGAATGACTGTGAATGCGAACAGACTATACGCGCTCTTAAGACCATGAAAGATGATCTGGTATCAGGTGTTACCACTTCCAGATGTCTGGGCGATCGTTTTTATATTGATGTTACCTGTAAAAAGGCACAGAAGGAAGGCCGCATTGTTGGACCAAAGCTGGTTGTCAGTGGAATCGGAATGCGTGCATCCCATGGTCACGGATATGTGGGAATGCCTTTTGATGGTCCGGAAGAATTTAGAAGACAGGCAAGAGAAAATATCCTCCATGGTGTAGATTTCCTGAAGGTATTTATGACAAAAGTTATCAATGCTACGCCATTTATTTATCATTTTATGAGTCCTGAAGAGCTGAGAGCAGTAGTTCAGGAGGCAAAAAGTGTTGGAATTACAACGGCATGTCATTGTTCTGGCGGACAGGGGCTGGATGACTGTGTAGATGCAGGAATTGACTGTCTGGAGCATGTTTATTATATAACCCCAGAACAGGTAGAAAAAGTAAAGAAAGCAGACCGTTGGGTGGTTTATACTCCTAGTTATGCTTTAAATGATACGCTGCTGTTTAAGTTTTCGCCAAAGGACAGAGAAGGAAGCCTGAAGGAAAAAGAAATTATCTGCAAATGTCTGGAAGGAGCAATTGAAGGTGGTCTGAAATTTGGTATCGGTACAGATGGTATCCATCAGGGACTGGCTCAGGAAGCTAAATACATTTCCCAGCTGGGTGCATCTAATAAGAACGTACTGGCTGGTATTACTGTAAATGCAGCAAGACTTTGCGGAGTGTCTGAAAAGACGGGAGCAATCGAGAAAGGATTGGCAGCAGATCTGGTAATTCTGGATGGAAATCCGATGAATGATATTGATGCTTTAAAGAAGGTAGCAGCTGTATATCAGGATGGCAAAAAGATCGAGATATAAAAATTAGTTGAAAACCAAACAAAACCGCACTATAATAGTAAAGAACTGGAAAAGGGGAGCTGGCAGCAGCTGGCTGAGAGTGGGATATGGTTCCCAGACCCGCAACCTGATTTGGATAATGCCAACGTAGGGATATAAAAACAAGGTCTTTTCGTAGTGTGATCTTAGCGGATATGTCTGTTGTGGGCATATCCGTTTTTTACTATGAAAGTCCCGGACGGCAGCCGCGAATGAGCCATGCTTGCATGAGCGAATTCACGGGTATCGGACGGGCAAGCCGGTATGAGCAAGGAGCGCGATAGCGCGGATTGCGAATGCTGGCGACGATTGCGGGAGCACCAAAGGTGCGGAGCAATCGGCTTTCATGAATGGTGATGCCTGCGTCAGCAGGCATGTCCGTTTAGTTGTCATGTATCATCGTTTTACCGTTAGAGATAAGCAGGGCGGTGTATGGCACAGTTTTCAGGTCTTCCAGGCGGCATATTGGGGGCACCACTTTGTGTCGCATAATAAAACGTGGCCTGCAGTGATCAACAGGATGTTGTAATGTATTCTCCAATTCCGAGAGAACATAAGTATATTACATATATTGTATACACTGCGGGAATGCTGAGAAGGGAGAAGACGAGAATGAGAACAGCATTAACGATCGCTGGAAGCGATTCCAGCGGAGGCGCCGGTATTCAGGCCGACATTAAGACAATGATGGCAAATGGAGTATTTGCCATGAGCGCAATCACAGCACTGACTGCGCAGAACACAACAGGAGTAGAGGCAATTTTAAATGCCACTCCAGAATTTCTTGGACAGGAATTAGACTGCATTTTTACAGATATTTATCCGGATGCAGTAAAGATCGGTATGGTATCAGATAAAGAACTGATCTGTATGATTGCAGCAAAATTAAAGCAGTACGATGCAAAGAACGTGGTAGTAGATCCGGTTATGGTAGCCACCAGTGGGGCAAGACTGATCAGTGAAGATGCCATTGAAACATTAAAGGCAGAATTATTCCCACTGGCAAAGATCTTAACGCCAAATATCCCGGAAACAGAAGAATTGACCGGTATGAAGATCACATCTGCCGCAGATATGGAAGCAGCAGCAAAGAAGATCTCTGAGACCTATCACTGCGCTGTTCTCTGCAAAGGCGGGCATAAATTAAATGATGCAAATGATCTGCTCTGGAGTGAAGGAAAAGGCCGTTGGTTTTCTGGAAAGCGTATTGACAATCCAAATACCCATGGAACCGGCTGTACCTTATCATCAGCCATTGCTTCCAACCTGGCAAAAGGCTTTGATCTGGAAACCAGCGTAGAGCGGGCAAAGGACTATATTTCAGGTGCTTTGGCAGCTATGCTGGACCTTGGAAAAGGCAGCGGACCTATGGATCATGGTTTTGCCATTGATAATGAATATACAAGGGAGGCAAAGTAATTATGGAAAGAAGAACCTCTCTTTTTGATAATGGACTGATCTGGTTTGGAGCAGGTGTTTCCCTGGCAGAGATTCTCACAGGTACTTATTTTTCTACTTTAGGCTTTGGAAAGGGCTTTGCAGCCATTATCGCAGGACATGTGATCGGCTGTGTCCTTCTGTTTTTAGCAGGCGTCATCGGCGGAAAGAGCCGTTTAAGCGCTATGGAGACAGTAAAAAGCAGCTTTGGCAACAAGGGCGGTCTGTTTTTCGCCCTGTTAAATGTCTTACAGTTAGTAGGCTGGACGGCTATTATGATCTATGACGGTGCTCTGGCAGCAGGCGGCATCTTCTCATCCGGACACTGGATCTGGTGCCTTGTCATTGGTGCCCTGATCGTTGTGTGGATCATGGTTGGCATTACCAATCTTGGAAAGATCAATACAGTGGCAATGACAGCTTTGTTTTTACTGACACTGGTGCTTTGCAAGGTTATTTTCTTTGGTGGAAATACCGTTCTTTCCCAGCCAGATGACAGTCTTTCCTTTGGCGCTGCAGTAGAACTGGCAGTTGCCATGCCATTGTCATGGCTGCCGCTGATCAGTGACTATACCAGAGAGGCAGAGAAGCCTGTGACAGCAACTGCAGTCAGCGCTATTGTATACGGTCTGGTAAGCTGCTGGATGTATGTGATCGGTATGGGCGCATCTATCTTAACCGGTGAGTCTGACATTGCCCAGATCATGTTAAAGGCCGGCTTAAGCGTGATCGCACTGATCATTGTAGTATTTTCAACGGTAACAACTACCTTCCTTGATGCTTACTCTGCAGGTATCTCCAATGAGTCTATTTTCCCGCAGTTTAAGGGGCAGTATGTGGCTGTGGCAGTGACGGTTGTAGGAACCATTGGAGCAATTGCATTCCCAATGGATGATATTACAGGTTTCTTATACCTGATCGGTTCCGTTTTCGCCCCTATGATCGCTATTCAGATCGCTGACTATTTTATATTACACAGAGACAGAAGAAGGACTGCATTTGATGCCAGAAATTTGGTGATCTGGGTCATTGGATTTGTCCTGTACCGTATTCTGATGAATGTAGATCTGCCGGTGGGAAATACATTGCCGGATATGATCATCACCATAGTGCTGTGCGTGATCGCTGGTGCGGTATTACACTAAAATACAGGAATAAAAGCGGCTATAAAGAAGAAAGATCCCCGTGTCTGTACGTTGTACATAGACATGGGGATTTTGTTGTCATATATGGTTTAGATCTGTATGATCTGATGTGTAATACCTTCCTCTTTTAATATTTCTTCCTCCCTCTGATGGCAGGTAAAGATAATACACTGCTTGTCCCAGGCTTTTGAAAGCCATTTCAGGGCAGTTTTTAAACGGTCATCATCGTATAGAGCGAAGCTGTCATCAAAGATCAGAGGCATATTGCCTTTGTCACCGATAACAAGCTTGGCAGCAGCCAGGCGGACGGCCAGATAGATCTGGTCCATGGTGCCGCTGCTGACCTGTTCAATAGGGACAAGGCGGGTTGGTGTGTTCATAAATATATTTAAGTCCTGGTCGATGCTCATGCTGCGGTAGATGCCGCCGGTAATGCCTTCGATCAGTTCAGAAGCGGTCTTATTTAAGTAAAGCCCAAAGGAATCGCGGATGGTGGTGGATAAATTGGTCATTGTATCCTGGGCCAGATCCACAGCATCTAATTCTTCCTGGATGTGCTTATTTTCCGCAAGAACATGTTTTAAGTGTTCTGCTTCATTTTTCTTTGCAGCCAACTGCTCTAATTTCTGTTCCAGTTCCCACTGGATACGCTGCTGTTTCTCAATCTCTTCAGATACACCATCTTCCGTCTGCTGAAGCCTGCTGATCTCTTCAGACATAGTTTTTAAGGTATTTTCTGACTGTTCTACAGCTTTACTTAACCGCAGGAAACCAGCCAGCTTTTCTTCCAGGGCATCCAGGGCTTTCTGGGAAATAGAAGCATCCTGGAGATGTCTTGAAAAGATTTCCCGAAGCAGCCGCGTTTCGGTATCCAGCTGTTTTTTAAAATGGCGGCTGCGGTTTATTAACATGATCCCGGCAATCAGGAAAAGAATCCCGCAAAGCCCGCATAAAAGTGCCGGAAGCTGTAACGTGGCAGGTGAGAGCTGTAAAAATCTGGGAGCCAGACTGGATAACAGGGAGATCCCGGTTTTCGGGGCCAACAGGAAGAACAAACTGCTTCCAATCCCAAGCATTGCCAGGAACATCAGTAAAAATGCCCCTACGGATCTGGAACGCTTATTGCAGGCGGCTTTTGCACTGGCATGATCTTCAAAATGCTGTCTGGTCTCATTGCGGTACTTTTCTACAGATGCTTGGTCTGTAAACTGGCTGTTTAATAAGATCTGGCGGCCTTTTGCAGCTTTTTCCAGAAGCTGTTCTTTCTCCTTTTGTTTTTTATCTAATTCCTCTTTCACCAGTCCCCGTTCCTGGCGCTTTGCTGTTAAGTGGTTGGCATATTCAGGGGCAGATATTTCCTGTTCGATCCTTCGGATATCGCTGAGAGCTGCTGTATAGCTTTTTGCGGCTTCCGGCACAAAACGGGCTTCTAACTGCTTGCGCTGTGCTTTTAAATAAGCACTGGCCTTTGTGATGTTTAAGGCAATGCTTCCGGAGGTGTTTAAGTTTGCAATATAATTTCGCAGCTCCGAAACCATTCCACCGTCTGTGGCGCATTTTAACTGTCCAATGCTAATGGTATTATCATAAGCAGTTTCAGACAGGCCGCAGCGCAGCTTGTCCCATAAAGCCTTGTTATTTTCCTCTTCTTTTCCGGTAGTTTCATTAATGACACAAAGGCGCTTGTCACCTTTCTGGAAACGGCGCTCGATCCGGTAGATCTGTCCGTCACATTCCACACGGAGATAGCCTTCATAGACACCGCTCTGGGTCCATGGCTGGAATTTGGAGTAGGTATCGTTTTTGGAAGCACGTCCTCTCTGGCGTTCAATACCAAAGAGCATGCCCTTGATAAATGTATGTAAAGTAGATTTTCCGGCTTCATTTTTTCCGTAGACCACATTTAAGCCGTCCTGAAAGGAAATATCCCGGTTATGAAATTTTCCAAAGCCGTCAATATGCAGACTGAGTATTTTCATGGGCTTAGCTCCTTTCGTCAGTGGTGTGAAGCAGGGCATTGACGCCGTAATACAGCGCTTTCTTTTCTACAGGCCCCATATCGTCATTCTGGAGTGCCTGGATAAAGAAGCCGATCATATCACTGGAATGTTCTGCAAACAGGGCAGAAAAATCATAATCCGGTTCTGTATCGTCAATGACTTCTGCAATGCGGTAGAACGTTTGCAGGGAGGACAAGTCAAATTCAATATCCGGATCACGCATGCCTTTGATGCGGAAGCGGTAGATATTGTTTGTGCCACGCTTTTTGATCTCTGTTTCGATCTGGTCTGCCAGTTCACCGTTTGTTGTTTCCTTTGATACGTTCACGGCTAATGGCATGTACTGGAGAGAGGCGGCAGGAACAAACTCCAGATGGGTCAGTTTTCTGGTCACAGGATGGATCTCACCGGTAAAATATCCGTGGATGCCGGTTTCTGTCAGGTCTAAAGGTTCAGGTGAACCGCAGTAAGCCATCTTATCCTCAGCGATCAACTGAGGTTTGTGGATATGTCCCAGTGCAATGTAAGAAAATGGGGATAACTCCAGGCTATTAAAGTTTAATGGAAGGTGGGAAGCATCACCGCCGTGTGCCATAAGAATCTGGATGCGGTTGTTTAAAGGAACCTGAATGTCTTCTAACAGTGGTTTTTTGATCTCAGTGGTGTGGTAGCTGAAGCCGTAAACTTCAGTATTGATATCCTCAAAATAGACGGATCTTAAAGTGGGCTCCATGAGAAATGTAACGTTTGGACTCCATGCAAAGCTTAAAAGGGCAGAATTATCCCGTATGCGGTCATGATTCCCGGCAATGAGAATGACTTTTACATTGGGAATGGTGGTAAACAGATAGTTGACTTCTTTTAAGTCCCGTACCAGTGGCTGGCGGTGGAACAGATCACCGCTGATGAACAGACAGTCCGCCTGCATTTTCCCAGCCTGGGCAATGATCTTCTTAAAAGTATTTTTGATAGCCTGGGCCCGTTCACTTCCCCAGGGCTTATCTGCATCGGGAGTCATTCCCCAGTGGATGTCGCCTGTATGGATAAATTTCATGGATACCTCCTTTGGAATTTCATGTACTCTCGGAGTCTTTCCTGCACTTGCCTTTGCGGCTGATTTTCCGCCAGTTGCACCCGAATTTCAGAGGCGGACGCAACGCCAACGCCTCAGAAATTTGGGCACAACTGACAAAAAATCTTCTCGCAAAATAAAGTACAAAAAGATTTCGAGAGTACATATTCTAAAAACGGCGCAAAACAAAAAAATATGTTTTGCGCCGGAGAGTGCTAGTAAGCCAACGAATTGCTACGCAGCTGCGCTGCTCCCGCAATTCTAAAAACATTCAGAATCCGCAGATTTGCAATGCAAATCGCTTCTTCTTCATGTTTTTGGCGGGAACCAAAGTCAGATGCCTTATCGTGCAAGCACGAACAGCACCTGCACTTTTGTTCCCTTGGCTTACAGTTCGCAGTTATTAACAGTTCTTGGGAATGGGATAACGTCGCGGATGTTGGACATACCGGTCAGATACATTACGCAGCGCTCAAAGCCAAGTCCGAAGCCTGCATGGCGGGTAGAACCGTATTTACGAAGATCCAGGTAGAATCCGTAATCCTCTTTCTTAAGTCCCAGCTCATCCATTCTTGCAACCAGCTTGTCATAGTCATCTTCACGCTGGCTTCCGCCGATGATCTCGCCGATTCCAGGAACCAGACAGTCTACAGCAGCAACAGTCTTGCCGTCTGGGTTCATCTTCATGTAGAATGCCTTGATCTCCTTTGGATAATCGGTAACGAATACAGGTTTCTTGAAGATCTCTTCAGTCAGGTAACGCTCATGCTCAGTCTGCAGGTCGCAGCCCCAGGATACCTTGTAGTCAAATTTGTCATTGTGCTTCATTAACAGATCAACAGCCTCAGTATAGGTGATGCGTCCGAATTCAGAGTTGAGAACGTTGTTTAAACGATCTAACAGACCTTTGTCTACAAAGCTGTTGAAGAAGTTCATTTCTTCCGGAGCATGCTCTAAAACGTACTTGATCACATATTTTAACATGCCTTCTGCAACACGCATATTATCATCCAGGTCAGCGAAAGCCATTTCCGGCTCGATCATCCAGAATTCAGCAGCATGACGGGTGGTGTTGGAGTTCTCTGCGCGGAAGGTAGGTCCGAAGGTATAGATATTGCGGAATGCCATAGCGTAGGTTTCGCCATTTAACTGGCCGCTTACAGTCAGGTTGGTTGGCTTTCCGAAGAAATCCTGCTTGTAATCAATGGTGCCGTCCTCATTTTTAGGTACGTTGTTTAAGTCTAAAGTAGTAACCTGGAACATTTCTCCTGCACCTTCGCAGTCACTTCCGGTGATCAATGGAGTGTGGACATAAACAAAGTCCTTTTCCTGGAAATACTGATGGATAGCATATGCGATCAAAGAACGCACACGGAATACTGCCTGAAAAGTGTTGGTCCTTGGACGTAAATGTGAGATGGTGCGCAGATATTCAAATGAGTGACGCTTTTTCTGCAGCGGGTAATCAGGTGCAGATGCACCTTCAACAGTAACCTCAGTAGCCTGGATTTCAAAAGGCTGTTTTGCCTGTGGAGTAGCAACTAAAGTGCCTTTAACAATAATGGCAGTTCCAACACCTAATTTGGAAACCTGTGCGAAGTTTTCCAGAGTGTCATGGTAAACAGCCTGAAGGGTCTCAAAATAAGTTCCGTCACTGATAACGATGAAACCGAATGCTTTAGAATCGCGAAGGCTGCGGATCCATCCGCCAACGGTAATTTCCTTGTCCAGGAACTTTTCCGGATTTTTATAAAGTTCTCTTACTGTAACTAAATCCATGATGAGTAATATCTCCTTTTCTCCAATACAAAATTTCTAAAAGCAAAATTGCAATATTATTAGGTATTATAAGGTATTTCACGTAATGTTTCAAGGTTTTCATGCGTTTCTGCGGGGTTTCTTAGGCTATTTGTGTGTATTTCTAGGCAAGAAAAGAGCAGTCTCACCTATCAACGCACTTGGTTGATGGCAGGGGACATATAGTGCCAGGAGGATTTTTAGGGCACAACATCTTGGGAAAAGTGTAAAATATAAAACATGATATCGAAAAATGTCGGAAAACTGCATAAAAAACACAAAATATATTTAAATATTTGTGTACTATTTATAAAGTTTGTGGTATAATTATGTTTACCAAAATTATATAACAGCAAGAGGTGATAACGTGATTAAAAAAGAAATGATTGCCATGCTTTTAGCTGGCGGACAGGGAAGCCGTCTTGGCGTTCTTACACAGAAAGTAGCCAAGCCGGCGGTATCTTTTGGGGGGAAGTACCGAATCATTGATTTTCCGCTGAGTAACTGTATCAACTCAGGTGTTGACACCGTTGGTGTCCTGACACAGTACCAGCCTTTACGTTTAAATTCACATATCGGAATTGGTATTCCGTGGGATTTGGACAGAAATGTTGGTGGCGTGACGATCTTACCTCCATACGAAAGAAGCAAAGGAAGTGACTGGTATACCGGTACTGCCAATGCGATTTTTCAGAACCTGGAGTATATGGAAGCATATAATCCAGAGTATGTGCTCATCCTTTCCGGTGACCACATTTACAAAATGGACTACGAAGTGATGCTTGATTATCACAAAGCAAACAATGCGGATATCACCATTGCTGCTATGCCGGTACCGATTGAAGAAGCAAGCCGTTTCGGTATCCTGATCACAGACGAGCACAACCGTATTACAGAGTTTGAGGAAAAACCAGCTGTTCCAAGAAGCAACTTAGCTTCCATGGGTATTTACATCTTCAGCTGGCCGGTTCTTAAGGAAGCCCTGATCAAGATGAAGGACGAGCCTGGATGTGACTTTGGAAAACATATCATTCCATACTGCCACGCAAAGGGCGAGAGGATCTTTGCGTATGAGTACAATGGTTACTGGAAGGACGTAGGTACTCTTGGTTCCTATTGGGAAGCAAATATGGAGCTGATCGATATTATCCCTGAGTTCAACCTGTATGAAGAATACTGGAAGATCTATACTAAGAGTGATGTGATCCCGCCTCAGTACATAGCTTCCGAAGCCCATGTTGAGAGAAGTATCATTGGAGAAGGAACTGAAATTTATGGTGAGGTTATCAACTCTGTTATCGGCGCAGGCGTTACCATTGCAAAGGGTGCTGTAGTTAAGGATTCCATTGTTATGCAGGGAAGCGTCATTGGAGCAAGTACGTCTGTTGAAAAGGCCATTATCGCAGAAAATGTAAAAGTTGGTTCTGATGTTCAGATCGGTGTTGGCGAATACGCACCAAGTACATATGACCAGAAGGTATATCAGTTTGACCTGGCCACCATTGGTGAGAACTCCATTATCCCGGACGGCGTAAAGGTCGGAAAGAATACCGCCATAGCAGGCGAGACCACCGTAGGCGACTATCCTGATGGATTACTGGCAAGCGGAAATTACATTATAAAGGCAGGTGGCGTGAAATGAGAGCGATCGGTATCGTATTAGCAGGTGGTAACAGCAAGAGGATGCGGGAACTGTCCAGTAAAAGAGCAGTGGCTGCTATGCCGGTTGCAGGAAGCTACCGCAGTATTGACTTTGCATTAAGCAATATGACAAACTCCCACATTCAGAATGTGGCTGTATTTACACAGTATAACTCCAGATCCTTAAACCTTCATCTGAGTTCCTCCAAGTGGTGGGATTTCGGACGTAAGCAGGGCGGGCTGTATGTATTTACACCATCCATTACTCCTGAAAACGGAGACTGGTACCGTGGTACAGCAGATGCTCTCTATCAGAACCTGACCTTCTTAAAGAACAGCCATGAACCATATGTAGTTATCACCTCTGGTGACGGCGTCTATAAGCTTGATTACAACAAGGTTCTGGAATACCATATTGAGAAGAAAGCAGATATCACTGTTGTCTGCAAGGATATGGAAGAGGGAACAGATGTTACCCGCTTTGGATGCGTTAAGTTAAATGATGACGGACGCATTACTGATTTTGAAGAAAAGCCTATGGCCTCTGATGCTACCACCATTTCCTGTGGTATCTATGTCATCCGCAGAAGACAGCTGATCGAACTGCTGGAGCGCTGCGCGGCAGAAGACAGATACGACCTGGTAAATGATATCCTGGTACGTTACAAGAACTTAAAGAGGGTCTATGCTTATAAGTTAGAAAGCTACTGGAGCAATATCTCTACTGTTGATTCCTACTATAAGACCAACATGGATTTCTTAAAGCCGGAAGTGAGGGATTATTTCTTCAAACAGTATCCGGATGTTTATACGAAGATCGATGATCTTCCGCCAGCAAAATACAATCCAGGCGCTGTTGTAAGGAACAGTCTTGTATCCAGTGGTTGTATTTTAAATGGTACGGTAGAGAATTCCATTCTCTTTAAGAAAGCATACGTAGGAAATAATTGTATCATTAAAAACTCTATCATTTTAAATGACGTTTATATTGGTGATAATACAGTGATCGAAAACTGTATTGTTGAAAGCCGAGATACCATCCGTGCTAATACAACTTATATTGGAACACCTGAGAACATTAAGATCGTCATTGAGAAGAACGAACGTTATACATTGTAAAAGTTACAACATAGTGCGGCCCGTTCTTCTGATTCCTGCAGAAGGGGTGCAGCACGGGGGCTGACGGAAGAAACGGAAGGAGTATTGAAACATGCAGGTAACAGATGTGAGAGTAAGAAGGGTGGAGAAAGAGGGGAAGATGAAAGCAATTGTCTCCATTACCTTAGATAATGAGTTCGTGATCCACGATATCAAAGTCATTGAAGGTGAGAAGGGACTGTTCATTGCTATGCCCAGCCGAAAGGCAGCAGATGGTGAATACCGTGATATTGCCCATCCGATCAATTCCGGTACAAGGGAAATGATACAGACGATCATTCTGGATAAGTACGAAAGTACATTATTGGAAAACGAAGAAGAAGCGCTTGCATAAGGAAGCGATAAATAAGCTACAGTAAGATACCCTGGACCAGCAAACATGGCAGAAGCCATGACTGGTCCGGGGTATTTTTATGCCGCTATAAATGAAAGTCAGTTGTTACGTGCCTTCGGCACTTTCACAATTGCCGCCCACATTCGTAATCCGGGCTATCGTCCTGCTTACTCATGCAGGCTTAATTGCCAAATATCTATACGTCCGTGCGTGTAGGCACGCAGTCCGCATAGCCGCTGGGCAATATTTTCACGACAAATACTTTGAAATTCAAAATAATAGCATTGCATGTGGGAATCTGCTGTGCTATAGTTAGGGCATAAATGTATACTAATAGACATTAATAAACAATGTGTATAGAAACTTCTAATAGCAGGTTTAGTTATAAGGAGAAAAGCCATGATTTCATACGAGAATACAAAGACAGTACAAGACCTGGTCTGGAATACGGGAAGAGAGTATGCCGGACGGGTATTTTTGCGTTATGAGGAAAATGACGTAGTATATGAAGTGACCTACGGTGAATTTGCGGATCAGTGCCATGCTGTAGCCGCCTGGCTGCGGGAGCAGGACGCAGCAGCAGGCCATAAGGTGAGAGTGGGATTAATAGGAAGCAGCAGCCACCATTATCTGGTATTTCTGTTAGGTGTAATGGCCAGCGGAAATGTAGTAGTTCCTCTGGATGTACAGTTGAATGAGGAGACCTTTGCTGATAATGTAAAACGCTCTGATCTGGATATTTTATTTTATGACTGGGATCACTATGGTCTGGTGGAAGCAGTAAAAGAGAAATGCCCCCGCCTTCGTGCCTGTATTTCTTTACAGCACGGAAAACATGTGCCGTGCTCAGACCAGATCTTAAAAGGATATACAGGGATCAGCGTGGATCCGGTGGTTTCCGAGGAAGACTGTGCTATGGTGCTGTTTACATCAGGAACAACAGGCAGAGGAAAGGGAGTTATGCTTTCTAACCGAAACCTGATGGATAATAATTTCTGTACTACAGATAAGGATCATCCGGAAAAGGAAGTTTACCTGAATATTCTTCCGATCCACCATGTATTCTGTATTAATGGTGATGTATTTACGGTAATGCGTTATGGAAGTATTTTGTGCCTGAACCGGGATATGGCCCGTCTGGCTGCTCATATCCAGCTGTTCCAGCCTACTGTGATCCGCATGGTGCCTATGGTGGCAAAGGCTCTTTACAATAAGATCGCTATTCTTTCCAGACAGGACACAGGCCGGTCTATAAATTCCATTAAACAGGAGGTGTTAGGAAAACGCCTGCATAAGATCATCAGCGGTGGCGGTTATCTGGCACCGGAGCTGGCTGCTGATTTCAACCGTCTGGGTATTTCTATTGCCCAAGGATACGGAATGTCGGAGTGTTCCCCAAAGATCTCATCCCCGGATTGGAGCAGACCGGATAAGGTGGCATCTGTAGGAAAGATCGTGGACCGGTGCCAGGTGCGTATTGTGGACGGTGAGATCCAGGTAAAAAGTCCCTCAGTGATGATGGGATATTATAAGGAGCCGGACAAGACAGCAGAGGCTATCACAGAGGATGGCTGGCTTTGTACAGGTGACTTAGGCTATGTAGATGAAGAAAATTTCCTGTATCTTACTGGCAGAAAGAAGAATCTGATCATTTTAAGCAATGGTGAAAATGTGGCTCCAGAGCAGATAGAGAACCTGTTTGTGGACGACCGCCTGATCGAGGATATTCTGGTGTATGGGGAAGATGATATGATCGCAGCAGAGATCTATCCAAACTTTAAGTACGCAGATGCTGCCGGTATCGACCATATTGAGGAGACAGTGGCACAGATCATTAAAAAGCACAATGAAGGACTTCCTTCTTATAAAAAGATCGCCCGTTTCCACCTGCGGGATATCCCTTTTGCCAAGACTTCATCTAAAAAGATCATCCGCAGCCAGTATTTTAGCCAGAAGAAACAGGAGGCAGAGGAGCAGGTCAATGTACATAAACCGGAAAATGATCTCCAGCAGAAGATCTATGACGCAGTATCTGCTGTGTTAGGACACAGTCGTTTTGGTATTGATACAGAGCTTTACAGTGCGGGGCTGGATTCGTTAGGAAGCGTGCTGCTCCTTACAGACCTGTATGAAAAGCTGCAGCTTTCTATGACCTTAAATGATCTGCTAGAACATGCTTCTGTTTTGAAGCTGGAAGCTCTTTATAAAGAACGGGCTGCTGAAGAAAAGAAGGGGTTTGAAGTCCGGGATATTTACCCACTGACCAACCTGCAGCTGTATTTTGCCTATGTAATGCGTGGAAATACTACAGCTAATCTGCCATTTTTATTTAAACTGGATCCACATGTAAATGTGTATCTCTTAAAAACAGCAGTAGAAAGAATGTTTGATGTACATCCGGAGTTGAAATGTGTGATCCAGCTTCATGAAGGCGCATACAAAAACTTTAGAAATGATGAGAAAAAGGTGGATGTTCCTCTGATCACCTTAAGTGATGACCAATGGGAAGAGACAAGAAAGGGGTTGTTACGTCCCTATATGTATACAGAAAATGAGCCTCTTTACCATACAGGCATCTATATGACAGAGTCTGCTAACTACCTGTTCCTGGATATTGCCCATATTATGGGAGACGGCATGACCATGAATGTACTGTTTGAAGATATTAATGCTATTTATGCCGGAAAGCAGGTAGAAAAAGAGAAATATACATTTTATGAATATATTCTGGATGAAAAAGAACGGGATGCCAGAGGTCTCAGGCAGAAAAATGAAGCTTATTTTGCAGACCTGATGAAGGGCTTTAAGATCCGCAAGAGTATTCTTGCAAGAAGTGACTGCCATGATCTGGAACAGGGAGAAGACGGCGTTTTAAAGGAGCATTTTAAGGGAATCAACAGGGGCAGATTGCTGGCATTCTGCCGCAGAAATGGTATTTCTGAAAATGTAGTGTTCTTAACTGCTTTTAATTACTCCATTGGTCTGTTCAGCAATGAAAAAGATACTGTAAGCACCAGTATCCACAGTGGAAGAACGGACAGCAGATGGAATCGTCTGGCGGGACCATTATTCCTTACCTACTATTTCCGCTGCACCCGGAAACCGGATGAAAGCGTAAAAGAGCTGCTTCAGACCTCCGGAAAGCAGATCATGAAGACCATGGGCTGTTATATTTCCAACCTTCATGCAGATGAGATGTTCTTCCAGTACCAGGGGGATATTTTAAACATCAATAAGATTGGCGGCTGGCCGGTTAAACGCGAAAAAATACAGTTAGATGCACTTCCATTCCATTTGCAGGTTATGTGGGATGAAAAGGGATATTATTATGAGCTGCGTTATTGGAAGAACCGGTTTGATACACAGCTTCTAAAGCTGTTTATGACAGTCATGGAGCAGATCGTAGCAGCTATGGAAGAGGAAGGCCAGGCAGCAGGTCTGAAAAACCGTCTTTCCCCAGATCTGTTTCCTTTGCATTATCGCGTAGAAGCAGGAAAAGTTAATGAAGCAGCCGGCTGTGAACTGATCCCGGAAGTGGATGAAGGTGAGCAGATAAAGGCATATGTACTGGATGAAAGCTGCCGTAAGCAGCCGTTTGGAGCCTGGGGCAAGCTGTATATCATGGATCACCCCACTCTTGGATGGAGTGATAAGATCACCAATCCTTATGGACCGGGAATGCTGTACCAGACAGGAAGAGAAGCACGTATCATGCCAGATGGCCGCCTGGAATTTCTGGAACAGGGCGGACGTACTGTTATGCGGGAAGGTCTCACCGGCAGAAGGTTCTTAGACCTTTATAAGCTGGAACAGGCTTTAGCGAGTGCAGGCGGTGTTACAAAGGCAGAGGCCTATGTCCGTTATGGGGAAGGAAATAAGCTGGTGCTCCAGGCAGATGTATGGGGTGTTTCTGAAGCTGATACAGAACGCTTGAAGACTTATGTAAGAGAACGCTGTGGGGAAGCGCTGGTTCCTGAGGTGATAACCGTATTTTAATAGACTTTTGGTTATTGTAGTTTTTCTCAAAACAAGGTAAAATAAAAATAAGGTCCATTTTTATGGGTGACAGAACGCAGATCACAGATCATTCTATTTAAGATGTACTTTCAAAATCATGAACAAAAAGATTCCGGGAGTACATTAACGTGAAAAGGAGAGTTTTGAGAATGAATTACGATGTAATTATTGTGGGAGCCGGTCCTGGCGGAATTTATTCTGCTTATGAGCTGATGAAGAAATGCGGTGATAAAAGAATTGCTGTATTTGATTCCGGGTATTCATTAAAGAAGCGTCACTGCCCTATTGACGGCGAAAAGGTCAAAGCCTGCATTAAATGTAAGTCCTGCTCTATTATGAGCGGTTTCGGCGGCGCTGGTGCATTCTCTGATGGTAAATATAACATTACCAATGATTTCGGTGGTACTTTATATGAATATATCGGCAAAAAGGCTGCTACTGAGCTGATGCAGTATGTAGATGAGATCAACATGGATCACGGCGGCGAAGGTACTAAGATGTACTCTACAGCCGGAACTAATTTAAAGAAAGTCTGTTTACAGAACCGTCTGAAGCTGTTAAATGCTTCTGTCCGTCATCTGGGAACAGATATTAACCTGGTTGTATTAGGCCAGTTATATGATGAGTTAAAAGAGCATGTGGACTTCTATTTCGAGTCCCCTGTAAGCCATATTGAGTGCCTGGAAAATGGGGGATACAGAGTATGGAGCAATGACCAGTCTTATGACTGCGGGAAATGTATCGTATCTGTAGGCAGAAGCGGCAGCAAGTGGATGGAGCATATCTGTAAGGAACTGGATATTCCCACCAAGTCCAATCGTGTGGATATTGGCGTGCGCGTAGAGCTTCCCGCAGTGCTGTTCTCCCATTTAACAGACGAGCTGTACGAAAGCAAGATCGTATACCGTACAGAGAAGTTTGAGGATAATGTACGTACCTTCTGTATGAACCCCAAGGGAATCGTTGTAAATGAAAATACCAATGGCATCGTTACTGTAAATGGACATAGCTACGAGGATCCGGAAAAGCAGACAGAATGCACTAACTTTGCGCTGTTAGTTTCCAAGCACTTTTCTGAGCCGTTTAAGGACAGCAACGGCTATGGTGAAAGCATTGCCCGTCTTTCTAATATGTTAGGCGGTGGTGTTATCGTACAGCGTTTCGGTGACCTGATCCGCGGAAGACGAAGCACTCCAAAGCGTATTGAGGAAAATACCTTTGTGCCTACTCTTTCTGCAACACCCGGCGACTTAAGCCTTGTTCTTCCAAAGCGTATATTAGATGGCATCATCGAAATGATCTATGCCCTGGATAAGATAGCACCGGGAACTGCAAATGATGACACTTTGCTTTATGGTGTAGAAGTTAAGTTCTACAACATGGAAGTAGACGTAGACGAGAACCTGGAAAGCCGTCACAAAGGACTTTATATCATCGGCGATGGCAGCGGCGTGACACATTCTCTTTCCCATGCATCTGCAAGTGGTGTGTATGTAGCACGTAAGATCGCGGAGAGCCTGGAAGGATAAGTAAGATAAGCTAGTACATCGTTTTCGAAATTAGGATTTAGTTCAATAGGGTCCGAAAGGGCTCCTCCATGTATAAACGCATTCACGGCAATTTAGGATCTTTTGTTCCGCCGCCAGTTAGACAGGGCTCCGGCAAACTCACACGCTTCGCGTGTTCAAACAATGCCTCCACCCTGTCCGCTATGCTCACAAAAGGTCCAAAATTGCCTAACGAATGCTTATTATACATGGAGGAGCCCTTTCTACTGTATTGGATATGTCACATAAAAAATGCCGTACTTAAGTACAATCCCCCTCCTACATGAAAACTGTTTATTGGTTTGCTCCTACATTTTTTATTGCCAATAACGTAGAAAGCCGCCGGTGCACATGACAGAATAAGCATTTAATGCAGAGTAAGCAAAAGACGAAGGATTGAGCTGGAAACAGAAAGGAGATATGGACTGCTGCAGGAGAGGAAAACTGTTTTGCAGCAGTTTCTGTGTGTAGTGGATGGATATTTTAAAATTAGTATTAGTATTTTGTGTGATCATAGGCGTAATGTGGATGAAAAAGCCTATGTGGATGGCTGTGATCGCGGCATCTGTTGCAACGATTCTTTTATATGGCCTTTCTCCTGATGTGGCGATCCACGGCATCATAAAAGGGGCTACAGCCAGAGCTACCATTGAAACGCTGGTGGTATTTTATTCCATTACATTTTTACAGAGGATGATGGAGAAAAGGAAAAATTTAAGCAATGCCCAGGTTGCAATGAACGGTCTGTTTAATAATAACCGGGTAAATGCTTCAATCGTTCCTTTTCTTTTAGGTATGCTTCCGGCTGCCAGCACAGTATTGATCTGCGGCCCTATTGTTCGGGAAAGTGTGAAGGATTCTGACCTTAGTGTGCCGGAACAGGCATGTATCACATCTTATTTTCGCCATATATCAGAAGCTTTTGTGCCTACTTATACCAGCATTTTTATTGCGTTGGGGATTACAGAAGGCCGTGTCAGTGCAGGAACCTTTATTTTAGCTATGCTGCCTATGGTAGCGGCACTTTTTGCTGTAGGCTGGATCTTTTATCTACGTCGGGTGCCTAAGGATACAGGAATGGTGCCGGATCAGCCAAAAGGGTATTACTGGAAGCTTCTGGTACAGAGTATCTGGGCCATTGCACTGACTATTGCATTGATCCTGATCTTTAACCTGCCTGTATGGGGCGCAGTGTGGATCTGTATTTTATTAAATGTATTTGTAAACCATTTTAATGGAAAAGAACTGGTTCCGTTTATCCGTACTGCTTTTGAGGCCAGACTACTGCTCAGTACACTGCTGATCATGATCTTCAAGGAGCTGCTTACAGAAACAGGTGTTATCACATCACTGCCGGAGTTTTTCTCTGCGCTGCCGATCCCTACATTCCTTGTATTTGTGCTTCTGTTCTTCTTTGGAACTATTGTAGCTGGAACTCAGGCTATCATTGTATTATGTATGCCTATGGCAATGGAAGTGATTACTCCAGGGCATACAGGACTGGCGCTGTTTACCCTTTTAATGTGTATCGGTTATGTGGCAATGCAGATTTCTCCTACTCATATCTGCCTGATTCTTTGCTCGGAAGATTATAAGGTTTCCCTGGGCAGTATGATACGCAGGACGATCCCGATGGTTGCTTTATTTACACTAATCGCCATTGGATATTATGGGGTGCTCAGCGTGATGGGATTCTAAGGCAGCCCCCTTTTATATCTTGGAAAGATGATCAAAATGTGACCTTGATTTTGTGTTTTTGCTGTGCTATACTTCTACTCGTTGCAAAGCCTGAAAAACCAAGGTCTTATAAGGCTTTCGCCGATTCCCGGCGTAAAATGAATCGAGTGTTCGTGACCTTCCACTCGTAAAACAAAACTAAAGGAGAATTGAAAAATGAACAAACAGTATTACCAATCAAGAACTGGCTTTATTACCCAGAGTGCGCTTATTGCAGCTCTTTATGTGGTGCTGACCATGATCGTTGCGCCTATCGCCTTTGGCCCGATCCAGTTCAGGGTCTCAGAAGTATTATGTGTGCTGCCGTACTTTTTAACCAGTGCAGTTCCAGGTGTTACTATTGGCTGCTTCCTTGCTAATCTGCTTTGCGGTGCAGCAACGCTGGATGTAGTGTTCGGAAGTATTGCAACTCTGATCGGGGCAGTTGGTTCTTACTATCTTGGAAAGAAAAATAAATGGCTGGTATGTATTCCGCCGATCCTTTCCAACACCATTATTGTTCCATGGGTACTGCGCTATGCATATGGTTCCACAGATCTGATCCCATATGCCATGCTGACTGTAGGGATCGGAGAGATCCTGGCTATCGGTGTACTTGGAAATATCCTGTTAGTGACGCTGGAACGTCATTATAAATCAGTGCTGTTTGCAAAGTAATATTGGAAAATATTAGTAAAATGTATCATTTGTGAATGATGAAGATCCCTCTGGAGTATTTTTAATATACCAGGGGGATTTTTTGCGTCTGAACTCTGGACATTTCCCTGTAAAACTGCTATTCTGGATATAAGCAGGATTTCAAATAAATTTCTAAAGATTCTAACATTCTAGGCTGTATCAAACACAGCATCTTATCTGAACTCTTTGCTTAAATCACTGATTAATGGATCAGGCAGAGAGTACGGAGAAAAACTTTCTGCCGCACAACAGAAAGGACGAGGCCTATGACACAAAATGTATGGGAACAGGAAGCAGTAAAAGATTTGATGCAATCAGAAGAATGGGAGGCTGTAAGGATGAGCATCTTATCAATAGGATTGGAACGTGGGGAGAAGATAGGACTGGAAAAAGGCCTAAACCGTGGAGAGAAGATTGGACTGGAAAAAGGAATGGCCAGAGGCTTAAGCTGTGGAAAAGTTCAGGGAAAAGCGCAAAGTATCCTGGAACTTCTGGAAGAAAATGGCCCAGTATCTGAGAAAACCCGTAACATGATCTTATCTGAAACAGATACGGAACGTTTAAGCGTGTGGCTTAAGGCAGCTGCCAGATCAGGTTCGGAAGAGGATTTTTTAAGTAGAATATGTTAATATTAAAAAGGCAATTTAATTGTCAAAGATAGAAATTAACTTGTTTTTTGGTATATTAAATTATATATATTTTTTAGTAGTAGTTACATAGGAAAAGGTGTAACTATATAGAGATTGGAGGGATTTTTATTTACCAGAGAGATTATAAAGAAAAATTAAAGATAGGCGTTATTGGCGCAGGGTCTCATATGTATCGTAATCTTCTTCCGGCACTGCACTATCTTCCAGTACATCTTACTGCGATTTGCAATCGCGGTGAAGATAAATTAAACAGGACTATTGAAGAGTATAATTGCCCTGGATATCGAACACCAAAAGAAATGTATGAAAATGAAGATTTGGATGCAGTTATTATTGCAGTTTCACCATTTATGCATCCAGAATTAGCTTGTGAAGCAATGGAACATGGTGTTCATGTTTTCATTGAAAAGCCAGCAGCACCTAATGTGGCAGGTATTGATCAGATGATCAAGATATCTGAAAAGACTGGAAAATATGTGGTTGTAGGTTATAAAAAAGCTTTTATGCCGGTGACAGATAAGGCTTTAGAGATTTTAAATTGCGAAAGATATCAGGATGTGAGCAGTATTCTGGCAGTGTATCCGTTGTATCTGCCGAAAGATGGAAAAAAAGCTCTTGAAGAACAGGAATTTTGCGAATGGCTGAAAAATGGCTGTCACCCATTATCTTTTATGCTTCAAATAGCAGGGAGTGTAAAAAGTGTTATCGCTTTGACCAATGAAAAAGGATTTGGAATAGTACAATTAAAGTTTGAAAATGGAGTGGTAGGAAACCTTCATTTGGCGGATGTATCAAAGCCGGCTCGGGATGAATATCGGATTTACGGAAATGGATGGTCTATTGATATTGAAGGAAGCGGCTGCATTGCGTTACGAAGAGGTATTCCAAGTTATGAATATGATAATGCAGTCAGTTTTGCACCGGAAGGTTTTGATAGCGGAGATATAGTCTGGGAACCAGCGACCTGTCAGGCAAGTCCAGAGAATAAGGCATTGTTTGTTCAGGGAATGGTTCAGCAATTAAATTATTTTTGCCAGTGTGTTTTAACAAAAACACCTCCAGTCAGAGGTTCTTTGGTATTTGCACGTCAGATAACGCAGGTATTTGAAGCTGCATTAATTTCTGAAGGAAAAGAAATTTTCCTGAAAGAAAAAATTTAATAGTTCATAATATAAAAGGCTGTTGCATAGATGTAGAATGCAGCAGCCTTAAAAAAGAAAAAATTTACATTGTTACCCCGCCATCAATGGCGATATTTGCTCCAATCATATAGCTTGCAGCATCGTCCGCAGCAAAAAGAATAGCTTCTGCGATTTCTTTTGGTGTTCCAAGCGTGTTAATGGGCTGTCGTGCACAAAATTGTTTTTGAGCTTCTTCGGGATCGGGAGAGTGTGCAATGCGGCTTTCTAAAGATGGTGTTAAGGTAGTTCCGGGAGAAACACAGTTTACCCGGATATTATCATGACATAATTCCAGTGCCATAGAACGGGTCATGGCGGTTACAGCACCTTTGCTGGCGGAGTAAGCCAGGCGGTTTATATGACCTTTAGAAGCAGCTACGGAAGAAACGTTTACAATAGTTCCTTTTCCCTGTTTTTTCATAACTTCAACAGCTTTTTGAGACATTAGGAAAGTGCCTATAACGTTAACATCCAGAGTTCGGTGGAAATCTGCAAGGCTGGTATTATCAATGGTTCCTCCGAGTACAATGCCAGCGTTATTGATTAAAATGTCCAGACGACCAAACTGTTCTAAGGTTTTATTAATAATATGTGATGCGGTTTCCGGATCTGCTATATCGCCTTGTATGAAAATGCTTTTAAAGCCTTTTTGCGTTAGCTGCTCGGTAACTGCTTTGGCAGAGTTACTGACAGAATTGCAGACAACAAATGCTCCTTCTTCGCAGAAACGTAGAGCTGTAGCGGCTCCGATTCCGGCTCCGGCACCAGTAACGATAACTATTTTATTTTTAAAACGCATATTTTCTCCTTATTAGTATTCACGTACTCTGTTTATACATGTGGCATAATCATCTTTCTGGAAGAATAGTTCCTGCTTTCCGAGAACATATCCTTCAATACCACAGTTGTGGTATAGATCAGAAATCACTTCTTTTGTTGCACCACCATCCAAAACAAGGTGATAGTTTAAATTGTGATCAATGCGGTATTGGTTTAAATCTGCAAATTTTTGACGGGTGTAAGGCATAAAAGTGCGGCCTGCAAACCCAGGATTAACACCCATGACCATAACATAATCAACGATAGGCAGCATATCTTTTACAGATTCTAAGGAGGTGCAGGGATTTAATACTATACCGGGCATTTTTCCGAGAAGCTGGATCTGCTCTAAAGTAGCAGAAGGTACAAGCTCGGATTCTGGATGAATGTAAATAATATCTGCTCCAGCATCTGCTATCATTTTCAGGTAACGATGAGGCTGCATGACCATCATATGGCAATCAATCAGCTTTTTGCCGCCCTTATCAGTAATGCGTCGAATCATATCTAACTCCCGTACAGACATAGCGAAGTTAGGAACAAAAGTTCCATCCATAATGTCTACATGGTAAATATCCATATCCGTAGCATCTAATTTTTCAATTTCTTCCCGGATATTATCAATAGCAAGATTTAAGATAGATGGGCATAAAATTTTGCGTGATTCACTCATATTTATCCTCCAGTTTCAATTAGCCATACATTAAGTTAGGAATAAACATTACCAGATTTGGGAAAAGTACTAAAATTGCGGATTCAACTAAAACTAGAATAATCCAGGGGATGCAGGCTTTGATGTAGTCATCTAGTTTAATATCCAGGATACCGCATACGGTATACATAGCCATTCCAACTGGTGGAGTCATGTTGCCCATAGTGACAACTGTACACAGAACCATACCAAATACGACAGGATCGATGCCAAAACTCTGGACCATAGGAAGAAGAATCGGTGTTGTTAAAAGGATAATAACAGATCCTTCCATAAACATTCCGGCAACTACAAGAAGGAGAACGATCAAAGCCATTACTACTAATGGGCTGGAAGTAAAGCTCATAACTGCAGTTGTGAATTTTTGTGGAAGTTTATCAATAGGGATTCCATATCCAAATACACCTGACATGGACATCATAAACATAATGGAACCGATATCGATAATGGAGTTCTTCATTGTTTTGAAGAGTACTTCTTTTGTCAGTTTTTTATAGATAAATACACCTACAAAAATAGCGTATACGCAAGCAAAGGAGCCAACTTCAGTAGAAGTGAAAAGTCCTAAGCGGATACCTACTAAAAGGATTAATGGGAAAATAACAGCCCAGATACATTCACGTAATAAAATGATGATCTCTTTTGCGGATGCCCGCTTGGCAGATGCTGGTTTTAAACCATATTTTTTAGATGCAATGGCAACCATGATCATCATAATAATCATCATTAACAGGCCTACATAAATACCTGCTGCAAACAGACGACCAATGGAAACATTTCCGACTGTTCCATACGTGATCAGACCAACACCTGGTGGGATAGTAGCTGTAATGAGGGCGGTAAAAGCAATAACACAGCCGGTGAAGCCTTTCGGATATCCCTGTTTTATCATGTCAGGACCAAGAACGCGGGCTTCCATAGCAGCATCTGCATTTGCAGAACCGGAAACGCCGCCCATAAGAGTGGAAAGAACAACGCTTACCTGCGCAAGTCCGCCGTTCATGTGCCCGGTAAGGGCCATCGCAAGCTGAATCAGTTTTTCTGTAATTCCAGAGGCATTCATAAGATTGCCTGCAAAAATAAAAAGAGGAACTGCTAATAATGTAACATTTTGTACCTGCGTAACAGGAAGCTGAGGAACTGTTGTAAGGGGGATTTCAGGATGCTGGAAAAAATACAGCAGACCGGAAAAAAATACGGAAAAACCCACAGGAAGCCCCAGAAACAGTAAGACAACAAATGCAATAAATACGAGTATCATAGGTCGGTCTCCTTTCTGGCTGTTTTACATTTCTTCGTTGAGTACTTCATGTTTTACATAACGGAAGTACAGATGCCGCAGTTCATTGATCATCATCATGATCATGCTGCATGGAAGACTGGCAGATACAAAGCTGTAGCTCAACCATGGAATTGCCTGAAATACACGGGCACGAGAAGCAACTACAGATTTCGTGCCATAGAAAAATAAAAAGGCAATAGAAAAAAGAATGATAGCGTGTACCAGTAATTCGCATGAAAACTGAAGAAATTTTGGTAATCTGGCAGTCAGGATATCGACTACAACATGCCGTTTGATACGGAATACAATATCTGCACTGGTAAAGGTACTCCAGGCAAAAAGCATCAGTGCTACATCATTTCCCCAACGGATCGGGTGACCTGCAGTTCTTAAAATAGCAGCAATGAAAATAATGGATACGCTTGCTCCGAGGAGAATCATGGCAAAAAGTACTTCTATGTCACATATGCGTCTATAAAATCGGTTCAAAGATTTGCCTCCTATCTGATAAAAAGAAACTGCTGCACGGTAGCACATCACCTGCAAAGGCAGATGCGTACCAGTGCAGCAGCCCTGTTTATGTATTATTTTTTGCCGATATCGTTGTAAACAGCTTTTCTTACCTCAGAAAGGTTTAAAGCATCATAAGCTTTCTGGCTGTTTGCCTTGAAGGCTTCCATATCCAGTTCATCTGGTCCGATTACAGTGATACCGGAATCGATCATAGCCTGCTTGCTGCTTGCAGTCTGTTCTGCCAGTGCATTGGTAAGTTCTTCACCGAATTTGTTGCATTCATCAACAAAAATCTTCTGATATTCTTCTGGAAGAGAATCCATCCAGCTCTGACTGACGATCATGGTATTGATTGCAAAGAAATGTCCTGTTTCAATGACATATTTACAAACTTCATGGATCTTTAAGTTGAGAGCATTGTTATAAGGAAGTTCACATCCGTCTACAACCTTTGTTTGGATACCGGTATAAACTTCACCTAAACTCAGTGCAGCAGCAGTACAGCCTAAGCTGTTTACAGATTCAACCCAGATAGGAGCAGGAGCGGTACGGATCATAAGTCCTTTTAAATCATCTGGTTTATAAGCTGGTTTATTGGTGAACAGATGTCTTGGTCCCTGATCCCAGTCCCAGGCGATGTTGCAGATATTATATTCATCAGCTAACTGCTTATTTAAGTCCTTGATGGTCTGAGAATCTCTTAAAGCAAAGGCTTCTTCCTGATTATCGATAAAATATGCGGCATTACATACGGATAAATCATTTACATAAGAACCGAGTCTTGCAAAGTCTGTTTGCCATCCCATGTTTGCACCCTGACGGATCTGTTCTATTACGTCCTCTTCAGTACCTAGCTGAGCATTTGCGTAGACTTCAATTTCAACAGCGCCATTGGTTTTCTCACGTACTGAATCAGCCCATTTCTCCATATAAATATGTGGAAGATCCTGTTCTGTCAGTGTGTGTCCAAATCGGAGAACGTATTTGGCATCGCCACTTGGTGCTGCATTTTCGGCAGAAGAGTCCTCTTTAACGGCTTCTGTTGCTGCATCTGTCTTGGCATCTGCGGGTGCTGCCGTAGTAGCTGTTGTTTTTGCGCCTCCTGCACAACCGACCAGTGAAAGTGCCAGAATAGTTGCTAAAGCTGTTGTTCCTAAGTTTCTTTTTTTCATTTGCAATTCCTCCTATAATTGTGTGATTCATCCCATGTATTGTCGACTAATGCATATTGGCATTATATACTATTTTTTTTTTATATTTCAATAGATTTTATACGATTTAACTACATAATATAAAAAAATAATGTTGAAAAACCAAATTGACTTCTAAAAAATGATAAAATATCAATTCAAACGACAAAGAATACAGGACTAAATACACAATTTCATCCCATGTTTACGTTGACGGTACTGATTTTAATAGTGTATAATTCAAATTAAGAAAAACTCTTTTTAATGCTTTCCCATGTGTATTGTCTAATGCTGGACTAATGTGTGTTTAAACAAAAGAAATATTCAAGGAGAACAAGATATGACGGAATTGGGAATTGTAAAAGCGGAGTTTTATAGAGCAGTATCTAAAATCAGTAAACCGATTGCTGATTCAACACATACGATCAGCAAAATTGCCTTTTATGTTATGGAGATCACATTGAGAAACGGGGTAAAAGGACAAGGGTATCTTTTGAGTTTTCATTATTCGCCCAATGCGATTGAAGGAGCATTAAAGGATATCTGTAACTTTTTACGGGAGAATGAATATGAAACTTATGAAACCGTACGTATGAAACAAGATTGGGATAAGGGAGCAGAATATTTTGGAAATACGGGATTGAACAACTGTGCAGTTGCTGCCGCCAACATTGCAATGTGGGATGCATGGGGACATGCGCTGAATATGCCGGTATGGAAGATTTTAGGTTCAAATGCAAAAAAGATTCCTGTATATGGAAGTGGTGGTTGGATCAGTTATACAGATGAAGAATTATTAGAAGAGGTTTTAGATTATAAAGGGAGAGGATTTACAGCTGTAAAGATCAAGGTGGGACATCCGGATGGAATAGAAAGGGATTTGCATCGCCTTTCTATCTGCAGAGAGAAGTTGGGAGATAGTGTGAAGATCATGATGGATGCGAATCAGGGAATGGATGTTCCTTTGGCATTAAAGTTGGCTGAGCAGGCAAAAAAAATAGGCATTCATTGGTTTGAAGAACCGGTAACGCATACTGATTTTGCAGGCTATGAACTGTTACGCAGCAAATGCGGAATTGCACTTGCCATGGGAGAAAGAGAGTACGATTGTGAAGCGTTAAAGCATCTTATTGAAAGAAATGCTTTAGATCTCTGGCAGCCAGATATTGTGCGTTTGGGTGGCGTAGAGGAATGGCTTAATTCAGCTAAACTTGCAGAAAGTTACAAACTTCCAGTGCTGCCTCATTATTATAAAGATTACGATGTTCCGTTATTATGTACGATCCGTCATCCTTATGGTGCAGAATCTTTTGACTGGATTGATGGAATTATTGACAATACTATGAGAATTGAAAATGGGTATGCATATCCAAGAGAGACTTCGGGCTGGGGATTTACATTCAAAGAAGAATTTTTAGAGAAAGTGGATTAGGCATATCAGTTGCCAGATAGGAGGCTGCTATTATGACAGCACAGGAATATGTGAATGGGCTTTTTGAACTGACAGGACATGTAGGAATTATTACAGGGGCAAGTCGGGGAATTGGTCTTGGTGAAGCGGAGGCTTTATGCAATGCGGGTGCAGAAATTTATAATTTCGATGTAAAAGACGTACAAGAAGAGGATAAAAAAGAAAGTTTTTCAAGCATTGAACGTTTTCATACGATTATATGTAGTGTTACGGAGTATGATGAATTGGAATATCAGATTAAAAAAATAGCAGACAAACATGGACATATTGATTTTCTGATAAATAATGCAGGAATTACATTTAAAAGTCGTGCGGAGGAATTTCCTGAAGAGAGGCTTGATGCAATTATCAATATTAATTTAAAAACCCCTTTTATGATTTCTCGATTATGCTATCCTTATTTGAAAGAATCACCCTATATTGGAAGGATTATTACTATTTCATCTATGGCATCCTATATGGGATTCAATGGGGTTTTGCCATATGATATGACGAAATCCGGCGTTATGGGACTTACCCGAGGTTTGGCAGAAGAGTGGAAGAATGATAATATTCTTGTAAATAGTGTATCTCCTGGCTGGGTATTGACAAAGATGAATGAAGAAATGTTTGCTAAAAATCCAGACAGAAAAGAAGCGGCAGCTAATAAAATGATGCTTCCTCGTTTTGCAGAACCGATTGAAATCGGTTATATGATTTTATTTCTTCTTTCACAGGCATCGAATTATATTACAGGTCATGATTTTTCAGTAGATGGTGGTGCACGTTCACATGGATTTTGATGATAGAAGAGGTAGAAGATTATGATGAAATTTAGTGCGACAGTAACATTGCAGTATGATACTCCGTTTTCTTCTTTTTCTCATGAACAGTGGAGAGATGGATTGGACTGGATGAAACAAAGTAATTTGGATGGTGCAGAATTGTGCATCAGCAATTATGAAAATATAGATCCATATAAGATAAAGGAAGAATTGGATATACGCGGATTAGGGTGCTCTACCCTTTCTACCGGACAGGCAAGAGGTTTGGAAGGACTGTCCTTGATCGGTGTTTTACCGGATAAAGTACGGGAAACGCAAAAACGTTTTTTACAGCATATTGATACGGCGGCTATATTGGGAAGCAAAGTTACCATTGGATTAATGAGAGGTTTGGGAACGGAGGTAACAAAAAGTCAGGATCTACACAATTTATCAGAGGCATTGAAGCCGCTGATCGAATATGCAGATAAAAAGGGTGTGATCCTGTTGCTGGAGGCGATCAACCGGTATGAAACAGCTCTTTTAAATTCTGCAGAGGCTGACATGGATTTCATTGTAAATGATCTGGGAAATCCTGATTGTGTAGGAGTGCTGTGGGATTTGTTCCATGCCAATATAGAGGATGCAGATTATAAAAAGAGCATAGCAATAATGGGGAAAAAATTGAAACATATCCATCTTGCAGATTCTAACCGCATGTTTCCAGAGTATGGACATACGGATTTTGCAGCTATTTTGAAAGAAGTGAAAATAGCTGGATTTAAAGAATACTGCTCGTTCGAGTGTCTGAATCTCCCATCTCGAAGTGTTGTTCTGGAGCAAACAAGGACCTGGGTAGAAAAAATGCGAAATTTATAGAGGGCGAAAATTCCTCTGGTGTTTTAATATACCAGGGGGATTTTTTTACGCCTGAACTCTGGACATTTCCCTGTAAAACTGCTATTCTGGATATAAGCAGGATTTCAAATAAATTTCTAAAGATTCTAACATTCTAGGCTGTATCAAACACAGCATCTTATCTGAACTCTTTGCTTAAATCACTGATTAATGGATCAGGCAGAGAGTACGGAGAAAAACTTTCTGCCGCACAACAGAAAGGACGATGCCTATGACACAAAATGTATGGGAACAGGAAGCCGCGAAAGATTTGATGCAATCAGAAGAATGGGAGGCTGTAAGGATGAGCATCTTGTCAATAGGATTGGAACGTGGAGAGAAGATTGGACTGGAAAAAGGAATGGCTAGAGGCTTAAGCTGTGGAAAAGTTCAGGGAAAAGCTCAAAGTATCCTGGAACTTTTGGAAGAAAATGGCCCGGTATCTGAGAAAACCCGTAACATGATCTTATCTGAAACAGATATGGAACGTTTAAGCGTGTGGCTTAAGGCAGCTGCCAGATCAGGTTCAGAAGAGGATTTTTTGGATAGAATATAGTAAATGTGATATTCTATGTATTTTAGAATAATAAATAATAGTAGAAGTGGCCCATTTTCGGAAAATGGGTTGCTTTTATTTTGCGAGAAGACATGAGCCTCTTGTTTTTTACGTTAATGCAGGTATTATATATTTATAAACATAAATAAACATGAAAAATAAAAATAAATATAAATA
>ENA-UONU01000068-UONU01000068.1-human-gut-metagenome-genome-assembly--contig:-CS51-NODE-68-length-145523-cov-11.705090_pt1 | contig 145523 bp, 119 predicted proteins | sample MGYA00242462_ERZ724009 | MGnify/ENA metagenome assembly ERZ724009 | reverse complement strand
CACCCACAAGATCCTTAGTCTTGCCTGTCTGCCAATTCCAGCACTCCCGCTTACTGCTTTTTATTTTTGCCTGTCGAGTGAGTCACTCACTGACGAAGCTTAGTATAGCACAGGCGCTCCGCGAATGCAAGCATTTTTTTGTTTTTTTTATTTTTTTTTATTTGTTCTAATTATTCCTATATTTTTATAGTTTCTTTCTACTGCAAAATCATGTATTTCAGCCCTATCCTACCACTCAGCAGCTCCCTTAAAAAATCCTTTCTTACTTCTTAAACAGGAAAATAGGCAACCATTACACATTTCTGGTTACTGTTCACGCACACGTGCCCAGTAACGGAATTTGCCGTGGCTTCGCATTTAAATACGGCAAATTCCTGCTGCCACCACGTTTTCTTACGGCACTTTCGGTTCCAAAAGTGCCTACCTGTGAACAGTAACCATTTCTGCATTCCTATAGCCACAAAATGTCTCCTTTGAGATTGAAAAAGCGCCGTCTTTCTGCTATAATACATAGTTGCATTGATTTCTTTCATTAAAATTAAGAAACATTACAAAAAGGGCGTAAAAAGGCGCAATAAGAAACCGAAAGAAAGGCGGAAATCCTGATAAGCAAAGGGTTTTCGGATAGGTAAATCATAAAATGAAATTAGGTATCGTAGGTCTGCCAAACGTAGGCAAAAGTACACTGTTTAATTCTCTGACCAAGGCTGGCGCTGAGTCTGCCAATTACCCGTTCTGTACCATCGATCCGAACGTCGGTGTCGTACCGGTTCCGGATCCGCGTCTGGGTCAGTTAGCAGCTCTTTATAATTCTGCCAAAATCACTCCGGCTGTGATCGAGTTCGTTGATATCGCTGGTCTGGTAAAGGGCGCTTCCAAGGGCGAAGGTCTTGGAAACCAGTTCCTTGCCAATATCCGTGAGGTAGACGCGATCGTACACGTTGTCCGTTGCTTTGAGGATCCAAATGTTATCCATGTAGACGGCAGCGTCAATCCGCTCCGCGATATCGAAACCATCAACCTGGAGCTCATCTTCTCCGATATGGAAGTTCTGGAGCGCCGTATTGCCAAGACAACCAAGAGCGCCATGGGAAATAAATCCCTTGCAAAAGAGCTGGAGACTCTGAAAAAACTGTATGCGCACCTTGAAAACGGCAATCTGGCTAAAAGCTTTGAGCCGGAGGACGAGGATGAACTCACGTTCATCAATACGCTGGATCTCTTAACCTGGAAACCGGTTATCTTCGCTGCCAACGTATCTGAGGATGATCTGGCAGATGACGGTGCTTCCAATGAATATGTAAAACAGGTTCGCGAATTTGCAGCTGAGAACGACAGCGAGGTATTTGTTATCTGTGCACAGATTGAACAGGAAATCGCAGAACTGGACGAGGACGAGAAAAAGATGTTCCTCGAAGATCTCGGTCTGACCGAATCTGGTCTTGAAAAACTGATCGCAGCCAGCTACCGTCTGCTTGGTCTCATCAGTTATCTGACTGCCGGAGAAACCGAGACACGCGCATGGACCATCAAGGTCGGCACCAAAGCTCCGCAGGCAGCTGGAAAGATCCACTCTGATTTTGAGCGCGGTTTCATCAAAGCCGAGGTAGTCAACTATCAGGATCTCTTAGACTGCGGTTCCTACAATGCAGCCAGAGAAAAAGGGTTGGTACGCATGGAGGGCAAGGACTACGTGGTAAAGGATGGCGATGTTGTGCTGTTCCGTTTTAATGTTTAATACCCCTTCCATATAATTTAAAAACATTTTCCCCGAAATTCGCTCATACACTGTATTAAACGAATTCCGGGGATTTTTTATGAGCTCAAAAACAAAAATTGTCGTACTCCGCATGAAAGAGATTATTTATACTGCTATCTTTATCGGACTGGGGCTTCTTCTCATCGCCCTTCTTCTCATCATGTTCCGACCGGGCAGGAAGACGCAGAGCGCCTCCGCTCCCGCTGCGGCCGGCATTTCCTATCTGCCTGGTATGTACAGTTCTACCCTGACACTCGGCAGCCAGGCAGTCAACGTCGAAGTCACGGTTGATTCCACCCAGATCACCTCTGTTACCTGCCGTCCTTTAAGCGATTCCATCGAAACTATGTACCCACTGCTCTCCTCTTCCGCTTCGCATCTCTCGGAGCAGATCGTGAGCACGCAATCGCTTGAAAATCTCTCCTTTGAAAGTGGCAGCCAGTATACCTCGCAGGCATTATTAAATGTGATACATACTGCATTAGCAAAAGCAATCCTTTAAATTTCGTATAGCACAACATCAAAAATTTCAGAGAACACCTTCATCGGATGCTTTAGAAAAGCACCTTATCTTTTAACCAAAAAAATCCGGCTGAACCATCTTTTCAAACGGTTCAACCGGACTTTTTATGTCCGTATTCTTTTACGTTATTTACTGAATAACCTTAACCGGGCACTTCGCTGCACAAGCTCCGCAGTTTACGCACTTCTCATAATCGATAACAGCTACGTTGTTATCCATATGGATTGCGTCAAACTTACACTGCTTGGTACACAGCGTACAGCCGATACAGCCAACCTGGCAGGCTGCTTTGACAGCCGGTCCACGATCGTGGGAGCTGCACTGTACCAGATGTTTTGCCTTGTACGGTACCAGGTCGATCAGGTGTTTCGGGCAGGCTGCCACGCAGGCACCACACGCTACACACTTCTCTTTGTCTACAACCGCTACGCCGTCTACCACATGGATTGCATCGAATTTACATGCCTTCACACAGGTACCGAAACCGGTACAGCCGTAAGAACATGCCTTTGCACCGCCACCCGGTACAACGGATGCCTTCGCACAGTCCTCGATACCATGGTACTCATACTGTACTTTTGTCTTGTCACAGGTACCTTTACATTTAACGAAAGCTACCTTTTTCTCAGAGGAACCGGCCTCTACACCCATGATAGCAGCGATCTTCTCGCCAACCGGAGCGCCGCCGACCGGGCAGGCATTGACCGGAGCTTTTCCTTCTGCGATAGCCTTAGCAAGACCATCACAACCCGGATAACCACAACCACCACAGTTGTTGCCCGGAAGCTCTTCACGGACAGCTGCCTCTTTTTCATCCACTTCAACTTTGAATTTTGCGCCGAACAGACCAAGGCCTACACCGACGATAATGCCGACTGCCGCGATTACGACAGCTGCAATAATGATTGAATTCATATCCATCTTCGTCTCCTCCTTCTACAGTAATCCGGAAAATCCGAGAAATGCAATTGCCATCAGGCCTGCCGTTACCAGTACGATAGGAGATCCCTGGAAGTTATACGGGATATCATTTCCTTCAATGTGCTCACGAATACCTGCTAAAAGAATGATGGAGATCGTATAACCAACGGCTGTACCAACACCATTTACCACGCTCTGTGCAAATCCGTAACCATTCTGAACGTTTGTAATAGCAACACCAAGAACGGCACAGTTTGTTGTGATCAGCGGAAGGAACACGCCCAGCGCATTATACAGGGAAACCATGCACTTCTTTAAGAACATCTCTACAATCTGAACCAGCGCTGCGATAACGAGAATGAAAACGATGGTTTTCAGGTAATCGATACCAAGGGGCTGAAGAACAAACTGGTAAATCAAGCTTGCAACGATGGAAGCGATGGTGATAACGAAGATAACCGCACCGCCCATACCTGCTGCTGTTTCAACTTTTTTAGATACACCGACGAAGGAGCAGATACCGAGGAACTGGCTCAGTACGACGTTGCTGACCAGCGCCGAGCTTATGGCAATAATAAGTAATTCTTTCATCACTTCTCCTCCTGTTCCTTATCACATTCTGCAGTATGTCCGGCACAGCTTAAGCAATCACCGTTACATCCGCCTTTCTTCTTCTGTTTAACAGAACCGTTGGTTGCACACGGCATCTTCAGACGATTCTGAAGAGCAGTCAGGGCAGCCAGAACAAAGAATGCACCCGGTGCCAGAATGAAGATAGAGATCGGCTGGAAGGAAGCCGGCATAATCTGTACACCAAAGATGGTGCCTGCACCCAGAAGCTCACGGAAGGAACCGATGAGTGCCAAAGCAACTGTAAATCCAAGTCCCATACCGATACCGTCAAATGCAGACAGGATCGGGCCGTTCTTCATAGCATATGCCTCGGCACGGCCAAGGATGATACAGTTAACTACGATCAGCGGAATGTAAAGTCCCAGGGAAGCATATAAGCTTGGAACGAAACCTTCCATCAACATATCTACGATGGTTACGAAGGATGCTACGACTACGATCTCTGCCGGCAGACGCACGCCGTCCGGAATGATCTTACGAAGCAATGCAATCAGAAAGTTCGCCGCAATCAGTACGGCGGTTGTCGAAAGTCCCATGCCGACACCGTTGATGGCGGAAGTGGTTACCGCCAGGGTCGGACACAGACCCAGCATCTGAACGAAAATCGGGTTTTCTTTCCAGATACCGTTATATAAGCGCTCTACATATTTATTCATAATCTTTCCACCTCCTACTGTGCCAGGCAGTTAGCCACGAAATAGATAGCTGCATCTGTCGCGTTGGTGACTGCCTTGGAAGTGATCGTTGCACCACTGATGGCTTCAATCTGATTATCTGCAGACGCGCCTGTCTTTGTAACTTCCAGGTTCTCAGCTTTCTTGCCGATAAACTGATCCTTGAAATCCGGTTCTTTGGCTCTCATACCAAGACCTGGCGTATCGCTGATGCTTAAGAAACCGATACCGGTCAGCTCGCCCTCGTTGGTGATACCAACTGCGATCTGCACGTTGCCGCCGTAGCTCTCTGCGGAGGTAGAGGTAATCAGGTAACCGATCTGGTTGCCGCTTGCATCCAGCGCTTCTTTTGCATCATTGATGGTAACTTTTCCAAATCCCCACTCAGAGATGCTGTCCGCTGCAGCAGTTACTGCGTCAGCCAGCTCCTGCGGTTCATCAAAGCTTGCCGCATCCGGGTAAACTTCCTGATAAGTTTTAGTAGCTGCTGCCTCCTGTGCCTGTGCAATCGGATCCAGCGTAATATCATGTACTGTTCCCAGACAGATACCAGCTACCAGAGTAATAACGAAAAGGATGATTGTATTTTTGATAATCTGGTTCATTATTTCTTCTGACCTCCTTTTCCAAATGCTGTCGGAAGCGTATAGCGCTCAATCAGCGGTACCAGCAGGTTGCTGAAGATGATCGCATAGGAAACGCCCTCCGGAGAAGCACCCCAGAGACGGAAGATTCCGGTTACGATTCCGAGGATCAGTCCGTATACGATCTGTCCCTTCGGAGTCAGAGGACTCGTTACATAATCGGTTGCCATAAAGAATGCACCGAAGATAAGACCACCTGCACAGATCTCACTGAGAGAATAGGTCAGGTTGAATCCGCCAAACAGGAATGTAAATACAAATACGGTTCCAATGTAAATCAGCGGGATAACCGGGCTGATAACTTTGCGGACTACCATGTAAATCGCACCAATCAGCAGGGCAATTACAGATACCTCACCGATAGTTCCCGGGATACGTCCGATTACCAGGGATGCCAGATCCACTGTCTCACCGGCTCTTAACTGTGCCAGCGGAGTTGCACTTGTCAGACTGTCAAATCCAAGCTTTGCGGATGAAAAGTTATTCATAAACAGAGCGAAGGAAGTCAGAAGGAAACATCTGGCTGCCAGTGCCGGGTTCATGAAGTTCTGTCCCAGACCACCGTAAAGCTGTTTTACAACGATGATTGCAAAGAATGCACCAAGAACCGGGATCCAAACCGGGATTTCCGGCGGCATATTCAGTGCAAGAATCATGCCGGTAACAACTGCACTGCCGTCCGAAATCGTAATCGGCTTGTGCATTAATTTCTCATAAAGATACTCGGCTGCCACACTGGCGATCACGGTAGCGATCAGAACCAGAAGTGCATTCATGCCGAACTGCCATACACCATAAACACTGGCAGGAATCATGGCGATCACAACGTCAAACATCAGGCGCTGTGTCGTAACTCCGTCACGAACGTGAGGTGATGACGATACTTTTAATAATTTTTCCATTTCTTCCCACCTCCTACTTTCTGCGGCTGGCTGCTACTGCCTTACGCATCTCTTTGAATGCCTGGGTCAGCGGCCGTCTTGCCGGACAAGCATATGCACAGCATCCGCACTCAACGCATTCCATGCCGTTTAAGCTCTGGAATTTCTCAAGATCGTGAGCCGTAGATGCCTTCATCATCAGCGGAGGTACAAGGTGCTCCGGACAAACGCCTACACAGCGTCCGCAGCGGATACATGCTGACGGCTCCATCGCTGCTACCTGGTCCTTGGTAAAGGTGGTCAGCGCAGATGAAGTCTTCGCTACCGGGAAGTCAAGGCTGAAAAGAGCCTGTCCCATCATAGGACCACCAGAAATCATCTTCTCCGGTTCCTGTTTAAAGCCGCCTGCTGCCTCTACCAGTCTCTGATAGTTGGTACCAAGACGTACCTCAAAGTTCTGCGGCTCTGCAATGGCATCACCGGTTACCGTAATGATCTTGCGGATCAGCGGAGTTGTCTTGCATACTGCATTATAAATAGAAGCAACGGTATCAATATTGTCTACGATACATCCTGCATCTGCCGGCAGCATGGAAGAATTGATCTCACGTCCTGTCACTGCATAGATAAGTGTACGCTCACCACCCTGCGGGTACTTGGTAAGCAGCGGACATACTTCGATTCTCGGCTCGTCCTTTACCATCTCCGTCAGCTTCTTGATAGCCTCCGGCTTGTTGTTCTCGATACCGATAACACCCTTCGCATTGTCAAACAGCTGAAGCATAACCTTCAGGCCGCCGATAATCTGCTCCGGACGCTCCATCATGGTACGATAGTCACTGGTTAAGTACGGCTCACACTCTGCACCGTTGACGATAACGTAATCAATTGCGTTCTCATCTTTCGGAGTAAGCTTTACATGTGTCGGGAAACCAGCGCCGCCCAGGCCGACGATACCGGCATCCTTAACGATCTTACGGATCTCTTCTTTCGACAGCTTTGTTGCATCTCTGTCTGTTCCGAAGCCCTCAATCGCCTCTTCTTCACCGTCATTCTCCACCAGGATTGACTGAACCATTGCACCATTAGCAACCAGCTTGGACTCGATTCCCTTTACCGTACCGGAAACAGAACTGAGTACGTTTGCGGAAATAAATCCGCCTGCCTCTGCAATGATCTGGCCTTTCAGCACGTGATCGCCCTTCGCTACCAGTGGTTTCGCAGGTGCGCCAATATGCTGGGACAGCGGATAAACCATGATCTCGCCCTGTAACGGTTCGAGAACCTTGATCGGCTTATCCTCAGACAGTTCTTTACCCTCATATGGATGAATGCCGCCTATAAATGTAGCCAAACCCATCAATTAAACCCTCTTTCTCTTACTAAATTTTCCTTCATCCTCCACCCATTCACCTCCCGTCAGATGCCTTTTCTGCCGAAATTGTGAAAATATTATCGGGCGTAGGAGCTAGAATCTACCGCGTATAGTATAACACAGGTAAAAAAAATTCACAATTGAAAAATGAATCTTCTGCCCCCTTCACTCTGTATAAAAATTAATACAAATGGTTATAATATACCTTTTGTTTATACAGAATTAACAAAACTGTGTAAAAATCCCGTAAAACTTTCTATTAAATACTATGTCAATATCCTTTTTTCTCGTTACCTAAAGAGCTGCACAGTCTACTGGAAAAACTTACTCCAGTACCCCTGCACAAAAATAAACAGCACAATCAGTGGAATGACATATGTCACATACGCTCGCACCTGGCGCGGAAACTTCACGCCTTTTCCCTCATTTGCCTCCTTGAGGAAATTCTCAAATCCCCATCCATACCGGCTGGTACAGAACATCAGGTAAACGAGGCTTCCGAGTGGAAGCAGGTTGTTGCTGACGATGAAATCCTCGAGATCCAACACGTTGCTGCCCTCTCCAAACGGCATGAAACCACTCCAGAGATTGAAACCCAGCACGCACGGAAGCGACAGGACCGCAATCACCACCAGATTGACGCAGACTGCCTTTTTGATCGAACAGCCAGTCAGATCCGTTGCAAAGGATACGATATTCTGGAATACCGCTGTGACCGTTGATGCCGCTGCAAAGGTCATAAAGACAAAGAACAGCGTGCCCCAGAAACGTCCGCCTGCCATGTGGTTAAATACATTCGGCAGCGTGATGAAGATCAGGCTTGGTCCCTGTCCTGCCTCGATGCCGTAAGCCGCACATGCCGGGAAAATGATAAGTCCTGCCATAAACGCTACCAGCGTGTCAAGGACCAGTACATTAATTGCCTCGCCGGTCAGGCTGCGCTCTTTATCGATATAACTTCCAAAAATCGCCATCGCACCGATACCGATACTCAACGTGAAGAACGACTGTCCCAGCGCTGCAAATACGACCTTGCCAACACCAACCTCCTGAATCTTGCCAAAATCCGGCTTTAAGTAAAATTCAAGTCCCGGACGTCCGCCTTCCATCCGCACCGAATTGATTGCCAGCACAACCATCAGGAATAACAGGCAGACCATCATCATCTTTGTGATCTTCTCAACGCCGTTCTGGAGTCCCATCGCACAGATGGAAAAACAGAATACGACACAGAGCAGCATAAATACCGTCATCAGTCCCGGATTTGCCAGTACAGAGCCAAATTCCCCTGCTACACCGTCCGCATCCAGACCCACGAAATCGCCTTTCGCCATCTTGAACACGTACAGCAGAAGCCATCCGGCTACCGTCGTATAAAACATCATCAGGACATAGTTGCCCGCCATCGCGAACCATTTTTCAAAATGCCACTTAGTACCCTTTGGCTCCAGCACATCAAATGAAAGCGCCGCACTCTTCTGGCTCGCTCTGCCGACCGAGTATTCCATAACGATGATCGGAAGACCTAAAAGCACCAGAAATGCCGCATAAATCAGTACAAACGCCGCGCCGCCATACTGACCGACAATGTACGGGAATCTCCACACATTTCCCAGACCGATCGCACAGCCCGCGGAAATCAGGATAAATCCCAGCCGAGAGGAAAAACGTTCTCTTCCCATTTCTACTTACCTTCTCCTTTTTTATTTCTACAGGCCCACACTGACAAGAGTCAGACGGGCGCAAAAAAGAGGCGCCTCCGCAAATCCCGGTACCAACCCGAATTTCGGAAACGCCACCAAATGGTATTTTACTATATTCTGTTTTAAAAGACAAGCTTTCAGGTGCTTTTTATCCCTCAAACGTCTCTACTTCCTCCCGGTTCGGCACCGACGGAGCTGCTCCTGGGCGGGAAACGGCGATCGCTGCCGCTTTTGCCGCATGTTCCAGCGCCGTCTTCGGGTCTTCACCGAGCTGTAAGCCGCCGATAAAATAACCGGTAAATGTATCGCCTGCCGCCGTCGTGTCCACAACCGGCACTTTATAGATTCCCTGACGAAGGACTGTGTCGCCATCGCGGTACACGGAACCATCGCCGCCGAGTGTCAGGACAATCTTCGCCTCCGGGAACCGTTTTACCAGTCCGTTCATCAGCGCCTGCGGATCTTTGGTTGCCTCAATGCCGCAGATATCCGACGCCTCCACCTCATTTAATAAGAAGTAATCCACATATTCCAGCGGATAGGACAGGATCTTCGCATTCATCGGGGACGGATTCAGAACGATCTTCATGCCTTTTTCATGGGCTTTCTCCATGATATAGCCGATCTCGCTGATCTCATTCTGTAAAATCAGGAAATCGTCCGCCTCAAACTGTGTCAGGACGCGATCCACCATTTCCCTCGTGATCCGCTGGTTGGCACCGCCATACAGCAGAATGCAGTTCTGCCCTGCCGGATCTTTCTGGATGATCGCGTGTCCTGTCTGCCCGTCGAGATGCTCGATCAGCTCCGTGTGAACGCCCGCCTTCTTCATCTGCTCGATGAGGAAATCTCCATCCCCGGCTCCGACAGCTCCGGCGTGCCATACGTCTGCGCCCGCCTTGCTCAGCGCGATCGACTGATTCAGCCCTTTGCCGCCGCTGAATACCTGCAGCGACTCGGAGGACATCGTCTCTCCCGCTCTTACAAAATGATCCACCTGATACGTATAATCAATATTCAGTGAACCAAAATTCAATACCTTCACTCTGCTCCCCTCTCTCTCCGGTTACCGGGACGGCTGTATTCTCGCCGTGCTCTCCCGCACCACCAGTTCCGGCGCAAAGATTACCTTGCTCTCCGGTCTTTTATGTTCCCGTATCTGTTTCAGAAGCAGCCGTACCGCCTCTCTTCCCATCTCCCGTACCTGCTGGCGTATCGTTGTCAGCGGCACCTCCAGCATCCGGGCATAGAAAACGTCATCGTATCCGACAACCGAAACATCTTCCGGTACTTTCTTTCTGTATTCCTTGAGTTTTCTGCATACGCCATACGCCGAAGCGTCGTTGCAGGCGAAAATCGCCGTAAAATCCTGTGAAATGAGCTTTTCGACCGCCGCCGCGCCGCCCTCCTGCGTATACTCGCCGGCACAGACGAGACGTTCATCCACTGGAATTCCCGCCTCCTCCATCGCCCGGCAGTAGCCATGGTAACGGGCCTCCGAATCCATCTGGGTCGCATGCGGTCCCACAACGCAGGCAATCCGCCGGTGTCCAAGGCTTAACAGATGGCGCGCCGCCAGATAACCGCCGATCTCATGGTCGGTACCGACCGCCGGACAGTTCCGAAGCTCCGGGATCCGGTCAACTACCACATAGGGTATGTGGATCGATTCCAGATAATCGATCTCCTCCGCCGCCATCTCCCGCGTATTATCTTTAGCCATGATAAACACAATGCCGTCCGCGCCTTTATCCGCCAGAAGATCGATATACTCGCGATCCCGGTCATAATTATCATTCGTGTTGCAGAGAATCACACTCCAGCCATTTTCGCGGCACGCCTCATCGATCGCACGCGCCATATTGGCAAAATATACATTGGAAATATCCGGGACGATAAATCCTATGGTCTTGCTCTGCCGCTTTACCAGACTGACCGCGAGCTGGTTCGGACGATAATTCAGTTCCCGCGCCTTCGCTAGGATCTGATTCTTTGTCTCATCCGAGATCTTATATCCTTTTCCATTGAGAACCAGTGAGATTGTCGTCACGGAAAAACCAGTCGCAGCGGCAATATCCTTGATGGTTGCCCTCACTCATCCACCTCCGATGCGATCAGATCCATGAGAACCTGAATGGATTTCTGATATTTTTCTATCTCGACCCGCTCATTTGGCTTATGCGCCATGCCTGCCTCGCCTGGACCAAATAAGAGAACGGCTGCATCCAGCTTGTGTTCCACCAGGATCGAAGCATCTGTAAAGAAATTAATCCCAGTCGTCTCCACCGGAAGCCCTTTTTTCTCCAGTCCCTTCGAGAGCTGTTTCACAAGCGGATGGGATTCTCCAATCTCGATCGCCCGCCGGTCATTGACAATCCGGCAGCTGACGCGGAATTTTTCTTCTGATGTAACGGAACGCGCCGCCGCAAACGCCTCCGCCTGACCGACTACCATCTGACTTGTCAGTCCCGGTGTCATACGGATATCCATGAGAATCCGGCAGGTGTCCGGCGTCATATTTGGCGCCACGCCGCCGGAAATCTGCGTTACCTGCGCGGTCGATGCGCCGAGAACCGGGTGTGTGAAGCTTTTCACATATGTTTCAATCTCACCTGCCAGCGCCATCGCCTGTTCCACGGCATTGCAGCCCTCCTGCGGGTATGCCCCGTGGCTCGTCTTTCCGTGTGCTTCTATCTCCAGCCACAGGCAGCCTTTCTGCGCCACGCCCAGCCTGCATCCCGTCGGTTCTCCTATCAGAAGCGTTCCAATCGACGTCTCCGGGACTTCCTTTAAGATCTCCCTGGCGCCGATGCCGCCCTTTTCCTCATCACAGGTTCCGAGGAAGCGGATCGTGCGCGGCACCGGACGACCGGATTTTTTATATTCACAGAGCGCGTACACCATCGCGGCAAGCCCACTCTTCATATCGCTGGCACCGCGGCCATAGAGAAAACCGTCCCGTTCCACCGGAACCGCCGGGTCAGTCTTCCATTCTCCGGTATCTCCGTAAGGAACCGTGTCCAGATGACCATTCCAGAAGATCGGAGCGCCCGACTCCCCCTCAAGCTCCGCCAGCACATTGGCGTGTGTCGCGTCAATCCGCTGTATATGTGCAGAAATTCCCGATTTTTCGAAATACTTGCACAAATATTCTGCCACTGCTCCCTCGTCATCCCGTCCATTGACACTCCGAATGGTCAGAAGCTCTTTTAAAAGTTCCACCGCTCCGTCCATACGCGCTCTCCTTTTTCCTGCTATCTTATTTCTGAATCAGCCAGTCTGCGATATTCTGCCACAATTTATTGTAGTATTCCCACTCGCAGAATTCCGGCGGTGCCCAGTGCGGTGCACAGTCGGTTGTGACAACACCGCTGCGCCCTTTTCCATAAGAAGCAAACGCGATAAACGGATCGCCCTCTACAGTAACCGGAACCTCTGCCTCCGGTTTTGCGATTACCTTATTGTAACCGAGAACCTCCGGCCAGTCGGTCGGAATGCCCTTTAAAGCTTCATGCTCGCCCACGGTTACCGGTTTTACACCCTCGCAGTGTTCCATACGGTCATCGACCGTCAGAACCTCGACTGGAAGAACCTCCTGTACGGCTGTGTCATGCCATTTGCCCTTTGCATCCACGCCGGAGAAGGTCAGATAGCCGCCGACCATCAGAAGAGCGCCGCCATCGTTGACATAGTCGCGGATCAGATTGCAGCGGTTCGGCATTTTCTCACTGCGGTTAAACGTAGCACCCGGCAGAAGCAGGGTGTTCGCTCCGATATCGGACAGAATTACCAGATCATACTGTTTCAGTTCTTCCATTGTAAATGGAAATTCCTCATTTGCCAGATGGTTTGGAAGGAATGTTACCTCATAACCACCTGCCTCAAGGGCTGCTTTCAGCCATTTTTCACCGGTTTCATAGGTAGAAGTGTAAAATGAATCAAATCCCTTAACATGGGTTGTATAGCTCATCCAGGACTCGCCTGCCAGTAAAACTTTCTTGCTCATATTTTTATCTCCTTATATATTTATCAATTCCTTATTTCTTCTCTCCCCAGGAAAGAATCAGTTTCGCATACACCAGAATCGCTTCCAGATAGGAATCGAGCTTCAGCCACTCATCCACGGTATGGCACTGTGCGCCCTCGCCCGGTCCGTACTGGATCGTCGGGCATCCGGCAATGTTGCGCCACAGGCGGGAATCACAGCCAAAATGGGATCCTTCCACCTTCACGTTGCGCGAAAGTGCCTCACTGTACGCCTCCTTAAAGGTGTCTACCAGCGGATGATCCTCCTCCATCTCAAACCCGTGTCCGGTCTGGTAAATGGAAATCTTCGGCGGATGTGCCTCCATCCACGCGTCGGAACGGCTGATCCGCTCAACGACCTCTGTAAATTCCTTTACAACCATATCCTGATTCATCAGGGTCGGAACATAGTGGACGCAGGTAGAAAAACTGCATTCGCCCGGCACGGTAGAACCGGCGGTTCCACCCTCGATCACGCCGATATTTAAGCTCGGCGGCGGAAGCAGGCGGTGGCGGATCGTCAGAAGCCAGCGGTGCTCCATCTCATTTAACCCCTGAATTACCTTGATCGCCTTCTCGATCGCGCTGACGCCCTCGGCTTTTGCACCGGAATGGCACGCTTTTCCTTCAAAATCAACCTTAAAGAATACCCAGCCCATATGCGCCAGAATCAGGGTATCGTCGGTCGGCTCGCAGTTGACAACGCCGTCGGCTTTCAGACCGCGCATTACCGCCTGGATCGAGCCATTGCCTCCGCCTTCCTCGTCACACACGGAGGTAATTGTCACATCGCCCGGCAGCTCATACCCGGCATCCTGCAAAAGCTTTACCGCCATCACCGATGCCATCAGACCGCCCTTCATATCCGTGCAGCCGCGTCCGTACATCTTGCCATCCCGAATTACCGGCTCAAACGGCGGGTTCGTCCAGCCGTCTTCCATCTCCGCCGGCATAACGTCAATATGACCGTTAAATAACAGGCTTTTTCCGCCCTGTTTTCCTTTAAATGTCGCATAGACATTGGCACGGTCGGTCTGGTTGTGCCCCAGGTTTCCTTCCTGGTGCTTTTTGTAGCTTTCCTGAATCACAGCCTCATCCATCGGATCCACCGTGATCTCGTCGGCTCCCATCGATTCAAACAGGTTTACCATATACTCCTGTCCCTGTTTCTCCAGACCACCATCGATTCCGTGCCCTAAGTCATGGGTATCAATTCCCACCAGATTCTTGAGTTCTTCGATATATTTCTCTTTGTTCTGCTCTAAAACTTCTTTCAGGTCTCTCATCTATATCTGCCTCCGAACACAAGTATTATGAACTATGCCTCGCTGTATCTTCTCAGCCCTGCCTCAACGATATCCCAGAACTTCACCGCATCGATATCGATCGCTACGTTTGCAGTCGGCTCCTGTCCGCCGTAACCGAAGAAATCGCAGTTGGTACGTCCGTAGGACTGGACGCTGCGGATGTCAATGTCCACATGCATCGGTTTCAGGGTCACAACGCTCGGATCAATCAGCCATGCGATCGTAACCGGATCGTGCAGAGGTCCGCCTTCCCAGCCAAATACCTCTTTCTGGGTCTTGCAGAAGAAGCGCATCAGATCCGCAAAGAGCTTGGATGCCTTATTGCCGATCTTCTCCATCCGGTCAACGATCTCCGGATAGCACAGTACCTTGCGGGTAACATCCAGACCCATCATCGTGATTGGGCGTCCGCTGGTAAAGCATACATACGCTGCATCCGCATCGGCGATGATATTGAACTCTGCCGCTGGAGTTACGTTACCATTGGTATACGCGCCTCCCATCAGGACGATCTGTTTGATCTTCGGAATAATCGCCGGTTCCATCCGCATCGCCATTGCCAGATTGGTCATCGGACCGGTTGTCACCATCGTGATATCGCCGTCGGACTCCATCAGGGTTTTGATGATGAAATCGACTGCATGCTCTTTCTCTAATTCTTTTGTCAGCGGCGGGAAAACCGGACCATCCAGCCCTGTTTCACCGTGGATATCGCCCGCTATCATTTTTTCACGCACCATCGGCTGTCCGCAGCCCGCATACACCGGCACATCCACACCGAGCCACTGGCACACATTTCTCGCATTAATCTGCGTTTTCTCCAGCGTCTGGTTGCCTGCTACGACTGTAATACCTAACAGATCGATCTTGTCGCTGTTCGCCGCCAGCGTAATCGCGACCGCGTCATCATGTCCCGGATCGCAGTCAAGAATAATTTTTGTCTTTTCCATCTGATTATGTCCTCCTTATAGTGTTTTATCTTTCTTCATCATCAGCTTCCCACATGCAGGGAAGATTCTCTCTTCTTGTTGGCTGAAATCTTCGCAATCATGGAAATTGCCAGTACCGCGATGGTCACGATATACGGCATCATCAGAACGAACTGGGATGGAATGCCATATGCCTGGAGGCGGGCACCGACGGAATCTGAAAATCCAAAGAGCAGACAGCCCAGTGTGGTCAGAACCGGGTTCGCACCACCGAAATACATGGCTGCAACGCCCATGAAACCACGGTTATTGGTCATGTTCTCGATAAACTGGGTACTGTATCCCAGGGAAAGATGTGCACCTGCCAGACCACCGATGAGGCCAGAAAGCAGCATCGCCTGATATTTGATTGCATTTACCTTGATACCTGCCGTCTTGGCTGCTTCCGGAAACTGCCCCACCGCACGCAGACGCAGTCCCCATACAGTCTTATAAAAGAAGAACTGAAGCAGAATAATCAAAACGATGGCAAACCACTCGGTCACACACCAGTTGTTAAACAGGTCGCCAACCACCGGCAGATTGTCTAAAAATCCGAGCGACACACGCGGAATTGCTTTGATGTCCGGGCTGGAAAAGCTGCCGGTGCTGTGGAAAATCGCATTTACCATGAATTTTGTGAGCGCCAGCGCCAGCAAGTTGATACCCATACCGATCGCACAGATCTCAGAGTTATAACGGATGTGACCGACCGCCATGATCATCGCAATTACAGCGCCCGCGATCATCGCCGCGATGATACCTAACAGCCAGCTTCCGGTAAAGTAGCTGACCGCTACTGCTGTAAAAGCACCTACCAGCATGATACCCTCAGTACCGATATTTAAGATATTGGCCTGCTGGGTGATTGCCGCACAAAGAGCGGCAAAGATGATCGGAGTCGCTGAACGAAACGTTGCATAAATCAGCGACGCATTAAAGATTTTATCAAAATTCTGCATTATCGCATTCATGCCTTATCCTCCTTCTTCTCCTCCGTTTTCTTTTTACGTTTCTTTGTAAACTGGAATGCAGTCTCCATGGTCGCTATGATAATGAAAACTGCTGTAATGGTATCAACCAGCGATTTTGGTACACCGGTTGACTGCTGCATTCCCATAGCACCTGATTTTAAAACTGCCAGGAAAAATGCCATAAATGGAGTTGAAACCATGTTGTTCTTTACAATCAGAGCTGCCAGCATACCATTGCTTCCAAGTCCAGTTGCGAAGTTGTTCAGGAAATATCCGTGAACACCCAGAACCTCGATGCAGCCTGCCATGCCGCCTAACATACCGGAAAGCATCATAGCACCGACAAATACCTTTTTGGAATCAATTCCCACATAATCCGCATGGGTCGGATTCAGGCCGACGGTACGGATCTTGTAGCCCCAGCTGCTTTTCTGAAGCATAAAAATAATCACAATCACGGTGATGGCTGCGATGAAAATACCAACGTTGACACTGCTGGGTTTCATAAACTGATACAGTCTTACCGTAACCGGCAGGGACTGAGCATTAGCAGTACCGGCACTCATCGGTCCGCTGACCAGATAAGATGTGATATAAAGGGCTACTGTGTTCATCAAAATGGTGGTACATACTTCATTTACATTATAATAGGCACGCAAAACCGCCGGAATAAAGGCCCAGGCAGCTGCTACCACCATAGCACCTACGAAGCAGGCCACATACAGAGCCGGCTTCGGAAGGAAGGTCCAGTTGATGCCGATATAAGCAGCTGTGATACCGCCCAAGAAAACCTCGCCCTCAACACCTACGTTAAATGCGCCTGCTTTCGCTGCAACTGCAAAAGCAATGGATGTCAGCAGCAGCGGAGTAAATCCTGCCAAGGTTGTACCAAGACGAAGCTCTCCGTCAAAAGCACCTCGGAACAGCGCCGCATATGCATCAATCGGATTCTCCCCGATCGCTACGATAAACAGCGCACCGACACCCATCGCAACGAGTATCGTAATAAGAATCCTTCGAATACCATTTAATGTCTGATTCATACTGCTGCTTCACCGTCCTTCCCTGTGTCTGTACCGCCCATCATAAGCAGACCCAGATTGTTCTCATTCGCCTCATCCGCACGCATCTCGCCGGTGATCTTGCCCTCATGGATAACAACGATACGATCCGAAAGGGAGATAATCTCCTCCAGCTCTGCCGATACCAGCAGGACACCGGCGCCTGCCTTTTTCGCCTTTTCCAGTGTATTACGAATCAGCTCGATGGCACCGATATCTACACCTCTGGTAGGCTGGGATGCTACCAGAAGCTTATTGCCAAGAGATACCTCCCGGGCTACTACGACCTTCTGTGCATTGCCGCCGGATAAGGAAGATGTAGGAAGATTATAATCCGCCGGGCGGATATCAAACTGTTCTACCATTTCTTTTGCATAGGTATCCTGTCCTGATTTATTCATCATGATGCCCTTGGTAAATGGAGGCTGATCCAGGCGGACTGCGATCAGATTTTCCTCGATGGTCATGGCACGGTTCAGACCTCTTGTATTTCGATCCTCCGGAATATGGGAAAGACCGCTCTCTCTCACTTTTCTCGGACTCTGATTCGTAATATCCTTGCCGCAAAGAAGGATCTTGCCCTTCTCTACCTTGCGGAGTCCGGTGATCGCCTCAACCAGCTCACTCTGTCCATTTCCATCGATACCTGCCACGCCGACAATCTCACCGGCCTTGACATGCAGGGACATGCCCCGGATCTTCGATGTCTCCTTCTGGCTGGGAATCCACACATCCTGAACCTCCAGAATCGTATCTCCCGCCTCAGAATAAGCCTTATCAATGTTTAAGAATACTTCACGTCCGATCATTCGTTTGGTCAGATCCAGCGGAGAAGTTTCCTCTTTATTAACAGTGCCCATATATTGTCCCTGACGCATCACAGAAATGCGGTCTGATATTGCCATAACTTCATTCAGCTTATGAGAAATAAAGACAAGGGATTTTCCATCCTGTTTCAGATTGTTCAGGATTTCAAACAGACGTTCCGCCTCCTGAGGAGTCAGAACCGCTGTAGGCTCATCCAGAATGATGATATCAGCACCTCGCATCAATGTCTTGATAATCTCGACACGCTGCGCCTCACCAACGGATATCTGGCTTACCTTCTTATCCAGCTGCACGTCCATATGATACTGTTCAATATATTTTTTAACTTCTTTTCTTGCCTTGTCAAAGTCAATTGTCAATCCCTTTTTCGGTTCAAATCCCAGAATAATATTCTCCAGAACCGTCAGCTCATTTACCAGCATAAATTCCTGATGGACCATGCCGACACCGTGCTCAATTGCAATCTTCGGTGTGATGGTTCCCATCGGTTCCCCCTTGACGATAATCTCGCCCTCGTCAATGGGATACATGCCGTACAGAAGCTTCATCATGGTGGATTTACCAGCTCCATTTTCACCAATCAGTGAATGGATCTCGCCTTTTTTCAGAGTAAATTCGCCATGCTTTACCGCCTGAACCTGTCCGAAATTTTTGACAATTCCTTTCATCTCCACTACGTATTCGTTCATTCGATCACCCTCTCGTCCGGAAATGCCTGACGGCTCTTTCCAAGAAAAACATTTTTGTTGAAAATGAAGGGGAACCTGAAAGAATCCAGATCCCCCTTCGCCGCCAGGTTTCACTCGCTCCCGGCCTTGTCTTTATCAATTATGCCTCTGGGCCAAATCCTTCATAGTTTTCTACTACGATCTCGCCGGATTTGATCTTCTCGGCAAGCTCATCACACTTATCAACGATATCCTGCGGGAATTTATCGCCCAGAGATTCTTTGATAACAGAGAAATCAGTCAGGCTGACGCCGCCGTCCTTCAGTGCCAGATATTTAGTTGTGCCGCCCTCAAAGGTTCCATCTACTGCAGACTGGATAACCAGGTAGCAGGCATTATCAACTCTCTTAACCATGGAAGTAAGAATATGTCCAGGCTGATCGGAATCCTGGTTTAAGTCAACGCCGATTGCGTATTTGTCAGCTTCTTTTGCACCTTCCAGAATACCAACACCGGTACCGGATGCTACGTTCATGACAATATCAGCGCCCTGCTCATACTGTGCTAAAGTCAGCTCTTTGCCCTTTAACGGATCCGTCCAGCTTCCTGCAAAAGCCTGAAGAATCTTGATATCCGGATCGATGTACTTCGCACCCTGCTCATAGCCTGTATAGAAGTCATGAAGTACCGGAATATCCATACCGCCTACCCAGCCGATGATATGATCTTCATTGACATTCGGGATATCAGTCTTGGTGGTAAACATAGCTGCTGCTGCACCTGCCAAGAAGGAGCCCTCATTCTGAGCAAAGCTGATAGACTCAACGTTCGGCAGATCTACGGTTGTATCGATAACTGCGAACTTGGTATTCGGATAACTGGAAGCATTCTCAGTGATGTAATCTGCGATGTTGGAAGAAGCACCGATAATTAAATCGTAGCCATCGTCACAAGCCTGAAGCAGGTTTGCTTTCCACTCCTCAGCAGTGGTACCCTCAAGACTCTTAAGCTCAATGCCGAAATCCTCAACTGCTTTCTGTGCACCCATGTTGCAGGAGTCATTGTAGCTCTTATCACCTAAGTTTCCAGTGTAAACAACACATACACGGAGCGGTTTGTCAGATTTCTCTGAAGCGTCGGCTGCCTTCGTCTCGGTATTGCTGCTGTCAGCTGCCGTTGTCTCTGCAGTACTTCCGCCACCGCCGCAGGCTGTTAAGCTGACACACATTGCTGCTGCAAGTACAATGCTTAATGTTCTTTTTCTCATTCTTTCATCCTCCTTTTTATGTGAAATACGTTATCCGCCGGACCATTCCTTTGGTAAAACGTTTTTCCATTCGTTTAAAAAAAATAAATTCTTTTTTCATATTCGCTTTACAGTTATTTTACAATTACTCCCGCTGTTTTGTCAATAAATTTCGTAAAAAAACGAATATTTTTTAAAATATTGTCAAACTTTTAGCAATATTCCTTTTTCGGTCTAATGCAAAACAAAAAGGAATACGTTTCTCTCCGTTCCAGTTGTACGGTAAAACGCATTCCCTTTCAAAGTTGTATTCTATTTTCCTTTGCCTCGACGCCATCCAGCATTTTCCCAGATGATTTTTGTCTGTTTCCGAAGAAATGCATTAGTTTTCGGAACAACTCACACATTTCATGCAATGTAACAGATTGCTTGTCTGTACGATATCTCGTAAAAAAGACAACTTATTTTTTATTAAATGCCGCCTTCCCCGGATACTGTGCGCCGGTTCCCAGCTCTTCCTCAATCCGCAGAAGCTGGTTGTATTTTGCCACGCGCTCACTCCGGCTCGGTGCGCCCGTCTTGATCTGGCAGGTATTTAACGCAACCGCCAGATCTGCGATCGTCGTATCCTCGGTCTCGCCGGAACGGTGGGATACAATCGCCGTGTAACCTGCCTTATGTGCCATCTTGATTGCCTCCAGTGTCTCGGAGACGGATCCAATCTGGTTCAGCTTAATCAGGATCGAATTGCCGCAGCCGAGACGGATACCTTTTTCCAGGCGCCCGGTATTTGTTACAAACAGATCGTCGCCGACCAGCTGCACCTGTCCGCCGAGTTCTGCGGTCATCTTCTGCCAGCCTTCCCAATCCTCCTCGTCCAGACCATCCTCGATCGAGGCGATCGGGTATTTCCCGCAGAGCTGTTTCCAGTGTGCGATCAGCTCCTCGGAGGTGAAGTGTTTGCCACTCTTCGGAAGCAGGTATTCGCCCTTCCTGCCGCTCTTCCACTCACTGGATGCCGCATCCATCGCCAGGACAAAATTCTCGCCCGGCTCATATCCGGCTCTCTCCACTGCCTCTAAGATGCACTGGATTGCTTCTTCGTCACTTCCCAGATCCGGTGCAAAACCGCCCTCATCACCGACAGAGGTTGCCAGTCCGCGCTCTTTAAGCAATGCTGCCAGTGCATGGAACACCTCGGTACACCAGCGGAGTCCCTCGCAAAAGCTCTCTGCTCCAACCGGCATAATCATGAACTCCTGTACATCAATGGTGTTTGCCGCATGCGCGCCGCCGTTTAAAATGTTCATCATCGGAACCGGAAGACGGTTTCCAGACACACCGCCGAGGAAACGGTACAGCGGGAGACCATACGCATTGGCTGCTGCCCGTGCGTTCGCGATCGAAACCGCCAGGATCGCATTCGCGCCCAGCTTGGATTTATCCTTGGTTCCGTCCGCCTCGATCATCGCTTTATCAACCGCATAGACGTCCGCCGGATCCATGCCCCTTAACACCTCTGCAATCACGGTATTCACATTCTGGACTGCTTTCTGTACGCCCTTTCCGCCGAAACGCGACTTGTCGCCGTCGCGCAGCTCCACAGCCTCAAATTCACCTGTCGATGCACCGCTCGGTGCCGCGCCGCGTCCTATGCTTCCGTCTGATAGATAAACTTCCGCCTCCACTGTTGGATTTCCTCTCGAATCAACAATCTCCCGTCCAATCACCTTTTCAATTTCCAGATGTTTCATAGCTTGTCCCTTTCCGCCGCGTGGGCTTATGTGATTTCTATTTTTGTCTAACCCGAAATCAGGAAACTTTCTGCTTTTTATTATCAGCGTTTTTCTGTTTTCTATTCATAGTCTCCACGGGGTTCCTCTGCCCCACGTCCGGCAGGGCAACAGAGTCCACGCTTCTTTCTTTCACATTCATAATCAGCATCTGCAGGCGGTTTTCCAGATTGGCAAAGCTCACATCCGGATCGTAGTCAAGCGGCAGGATCTGGGCGTCCGGGTACATTTCCCGCATTTTTTTTACGATGCCGCGTCCTACCACATGGTTTGGCAGACAGCCAAATGGCTGTAAAATCACAAATGCCCGGCAGCCGTGCGCCGCATGGTGCAGGATCTCACCCGGAATCAGCACGCCCTCGCCCGCATCAAAGGTGTGCGGGATGATCGGGTCACTTTCCTTTACCAGTTCCGGCAGGCGGCAGACAGGCGTATAGAGCGGATGCTGTTTCGCTATCCGATCCGCTGCCGCGTGCGCAGCGTCAAATACCCGGTTCGCCACATGGTACCAGTTTTTCTTGACAAACGGCTTTTTCAGATGATACGTCCGAATCTGCTCATCCTGGCAGAAATACGTTTTCCGGATAACATCCGTCATCCGCGCCTCGATAATCTCAAATCCATTTTTCTCCAGGTAGCGCTCAATCTCATGATTCGCGCCCGGATGGAAATTGAGGAGATACTCGCCGACGATCAGGACGCGCGGGCGCGGCTGGCTCCGGTCATATTCGATCGCATTCATCCGCTGGATCGCCTTTTTAAAGCCTCGCAGAGCGCCTGAAAGCCCATGCTGCTCCAGACCATCCACGACGAAATCCATCGCCTCGTCAAATGCCTGATCGCTGCTTCCGGAAACCTTCTCATACGGGCGGATCTTGCGAAGCAGCTCTTCCAGAATATCGATCATCGGAAGCGCTCCCGCCAGACGGATCGCCGACATAAGGTTCATCCGGAAGCCCGGATGCAGATCATGATAATCGACGTCATCGTTCGTCAGAATCGCCACCTCCGGGTAGCCGGCGTCGTCAAGCGCCTTGCGAAGCAGCGCACTGTAATGGGTCAGGCGGCAGTCACCGATGTATTTTCCCATACCGATCGCCGTCTCAGATGTCACATACTGACCACTCCGAAGTGCTGCCAGCGCCTCGCCGATGACAATCTGCGCCGGGAAACAGATATCGTTGTGGACATACTGCTTTCCGAGGCGGATCGCCTCTTCCCTGCCGACCGCCAGCGGAACTGCCCGGATTCCCTGTGTCTTCAACGCCGCCGACATAATCCGGCAGAACGCGTGGGAGGTGTTCGGGACCAGAACCGTGCGCTTCTTGCGGTCTTCCACCTCAAATTTAACCGGATATGGATCCGAAAGTTCGTGAACCTGCCAGGATTTTTGAATGTCTGGTCCCAGCGCAGCCGTCCCGCATTCATTTCCGCCGCCCGCATTCTCCTGTCGGCTTGTTCCAGGCTGGTTTTGCAGCCTCTCCGCCATCTCCCGCTTCTTCCGCCGCATGTTGATCGTCTCCAGGAAGGAACGCACCCTGATCCGCAGCGGTCCCTGTACCTCGCTCTCGTCAAGTTTCAGGATCAGCGGTGATTTTCCGGAGATTTCCCGCATCATACGCTGAATCTCATCCGACAAATATGCGTCATGCCCGCATCCAAAGCTTACAAACTGGACATATTCCAGATTCTGGCTCTGTGCCGCCAGAACCGCGGACGCCAGCATCCGCGCGTGGTAATTGTTTACGACATCCAGACGGCTGTGGCTTAAATCCACATTTTCAATGCCCGGAACGGAATCTGCCGTCAGAACCGGAACGCCGAACTCGGTCAAAAGCTCCGGCAGGCTGTGGTTGACAAGCGCATCGTTCTGATACGGTCTTGACGCCAGCACCACCGCATAGCGCCCCTCTTTTTCCACCTCTTCCAGAACCTTCGCTCCCGCCTCTTTCAGGCGGCTCCCAAACTGCCGCATCGCATCATTTCCTGCAAGAATCGCCTTTTTCGTTTCCGACGGCTGGATGGAAAATGTCTGTTCCATATATGTAATAAGCTGACGTTCTTTATCTTCCTCCCTGTACCAGTAAAATAACGGTGCATCAAACGGAATGCCCCACTGTTTCTCCGGAGAATCCGAGTTGCGGATCACAAGCGGATATCCCTTCACGACTGCACACATGGACTCGCTCGTTGATTCCGTATTTTCCGATCCGATCGCCGCAATCGACGGCATAAAAATACGATCCACTTTCTTCTTTACCAGATCGCGGATATGCCCGTGCACCAGTTTTGCCGGAAAGCAGACGGTATCTGAAGTTACCGCGCTTAAGCCTTCCTCAAACATCTTGTGCGTGCTCGGGGATGAAATCTGAATTTCAAAGCCCAGCGAACGCCAGAACGTCGTCCAGAACGGCATCGTATCCCAGAAAGCAAGGACGCGCGGCAGACCGATGGTTATATTTCGCCGCACAGTATCAGACACAGCCTTCGGCACAAGACCAGTCTTAGCGGCTGCCCGCTCTGAATGACTTTTTGCAGACGATGCATCCCCCTCTTCCGCTTGATCCAGATAATCTGTAAACAGGAGTTCTTCCCGCAATTTATAGAGATTTGGCACTTTATTCCGGTTTTCGGACGCTATTTTCAGTCGCTCGCGCACCTTCACATCCTTCGGATCGCCAAGAATCTCGCCCCGCTCACAACGGTTGTTCGTGATCCATGAGGTTCCATTCGAAAACCGCACCACCGCACGCTGACAATGGTTCATACAGAACGGACACGGCACGTTCGCCTCCTGCTGCCAGGTCAGGGACTCCATTTGATCCAAACCAATAAAATGCGGCTGTTTCCGGCTCTTTGCCTCTTCCTTCGCTAAAAGCGCCGCACCGATCGCCCCCATAATGCCCGGATACGGCGCCCGGATCACCGGGCGGCCGACATACTGTTCCAGCGCACAGAGAACCGCATCATTTTCAAACGTTCCGCCCTGTACGACAATCCTCTTTCCCAGAGAATCCAGGTTCGACACACGGATAACCTTTGTAAATACATTTTCAATGATCGAACGGCACAGCCCCGCCATGATGTCCTCCGGCAGCTTTCCATTTCTCTGCTCCGTCACGATACTGCTCGTCATAAAGACGGTACAGCGGCTTCCGAGCGCAGCCGGATGCTGCGAAGAAAATGCCTTTTCAGCAATCTCCCGCGCCGGAATATGCAGGGAGGATGCAAAATTTTCCAAAAACGACCCACAGCCGGATGAGCAGGCTTCATTCACGACAATATTTGTGATAACGCCATTGTCCAGCCAGATTGCCTTCATATCCTGACCGCCGATGTCCAGAAGAAACGTCGCATCCGGCGTGTATTTTGCCGCCGCACGCGCATGTGCCACCGTCTCAACCGCGTGTGTCTCGGCCGAAAATGCGCGTGAAAACAGCATTTCTCCATAACCGGTCGTCCCGGCTGCCAAAATCTCCAGCCGCACGCCGTGGGACGCATACTTTTCCCGCATCGCAATCAGTGCTTTCTTTGCCACCGTCAGCGGATCGCCTTGATTCGGCGCATAAAAGGAATCCAGAAGTTCCTCATTCTCATCTAACAGGACAAATTTTGTCGTCGTACTGCCCGAATCAATACCCAGATATGCCCGCAGCGTACTGCCTGACCGCGGATATACTGTTTTTCGTTCCGGGCGTCTGTGTCTCTCCTGAAATTCCGTCTGCGCCGCCTGGTCGGCAAAAAATGGACGGGAACGGAACGTGCCCTCCGCCATCTCATCGCCATTTCCGGCTTCACTTTGTTTCTTTGCTTCCTCGCGCGCCGCACGCACCTTCTCGATCCGATCTAACAGTCCGTCTGCCGTGGCGAGCGCCTCTTCCTTCGAAAAAAGCTTCACTGCCGCACGCGCCGCACCGCAGGCAATCAGAAGTTCCGGCCGGTCCGGACTTAAAATTTCCTCCGGCCGAAGGTCCAGACGTTCAGCAAACACGCGCACCAGCGTCCGGTTAAAGGTCAGCGGACCGCCCTCAAAGACGACCGGCTTCTCGATCGAAAGTCCCTGTGCCAGACCGCCGATCGTCTGTTTGGCAACCGCATGGAAGGAGGAAAGCGCCAAATCTGATTTTTTAACCCCCTGATTTAAAAGAGGCTGGATGTCGGTCTTGGCGTACACGCCGCACCGTCCGGATATATCATATACGGTTGTTCCCTGTGCCGCCAGCGCGTCAAATTCCTCAACCGGTGTTTTAAGAAGAGAAGCAATCTCATCCACAAACGCACCTGTACCGCCAGCACAGCTTCCGTTCATCCGCATATCTGCGACCTGCAGCTCGCCCGTCCGTTTATCCCTCTGGAAAAAGATAATCTTCGCATCCTGTCCACCCAGCTCGATCGCCGTTCCGATTTCCCCGTACATGGCTTTCAAGGCGATCGAGTTCGCCACTACCTCCTGTACATAAGGGATCTCCAGCTCTTCCGAGAGGTGCTTTGCGCCCGAACCGGTCATCGCCGTCAGAAATGACCGCCCCGCAAGCGTCTCTTTTACCAATTTTACAGCTCTCGACACACTCTGAAGCTGATCCGAGTGATGGCGTGTATAGTCCGAAAACAGGACTTTCCCCGTTGCCGCCTCCATCACTGCCACCTTCGTCGTCGTTGAGCCAACGTCAATTCCGACGAGAATCTGTTCCTGTCCGTTTTGTCCCTTCTGTTCCATTCTGTATCTTCTAACTCCTTTATCCCAGATGTCTGCAAACTTGTGCGGTCATTCTATCCGACACAAGCAGCCTGCGCCCTGTCATCTCTTTTCTCTTCATCTTAACAACTTCTTAGCATCCGTCAAAACATGAAGAAGAGGCATACGGTTTTTCCCCGCACACCTCTTTACCGTATGGATCTGTACGCATCTGCCTGTTAGCGCATCAGCCCTGCGTAGAGCTCCGTCGGCACATACGCCTCCACGTAAATGCCATCTTCCCGGTACTCTTCTTTTAAAAGCTGACCGTATTTGCGGATCGTCTGGATGCGTCCGGCTTCCTGGTAGGAAAATACCTTTTCCAGATAAATCTTGCGGTTTCGCAGAATCATTTCCAGAATATCCTTCAGCTCATCCAGCCCCGCGCCCGTCTTCGCAGAAATCTGCACCTGATAATCAGAATGCAGATCTTTCAGCGTCTCCGGCTGCTCCACCTGATCCATCTTGTTAAAGACTGTTACCACCGTCTTATCGCCGATCTCCAGCTGACGCAACGTATCATATACGACATACATCTGCGTGTCCATCTGCAGGTTCGACGCATCGACCACATGGAGGACAATATCGCTATAACGTGCCTCCTCCAGCGTACTCTTGAACGCCTCGATCAGATGGTGCGGCAGTTTGCGGATGAATCCGACCGTATCTGTCAGCAGGATCTCCTGCCCGCTCGCCAGCTTTAATCCACGCGTCGTCGGATCCAGCGTCGCAAACAGTTTATCCTGTGCCAGGATTCCTGCACCCGTCAGGGTGTTTAAAAGCGTTGACTTACCGGCATTCGTGTAGCCGACGATCGCCGCCGACAGCGTATATTTCCGGTCGCGCTGTTTTCTCGTCACCTCGCGGTGGCGTTTGACATCTTCCAGTTCCGACTTTAGCTGCCCGATCCGCTCATGAATCAGACGGCGGTCCATCTCCAGTTTCTTTTCACCCGGTCCTCTCGTACCGATACCGCCGCCCAGACGGGACAGGGAACTGCGCAGTCCGACCAGGCGCGCTGCGCGGTAACGCAGCTGTGCCAGCTCAACCTGGATTTTTCCCTCACTCGTCGTCGCATGCGCCGCGAAAATATCGAGAATGACCATCGTCCGGTCCATTACCTTCGTATCCAGCGCCGATTCCAGATTGCGAAGCTGTGCCGGGGACAGTTCATCGTCGCAGATCACGCCGGTTGCGCCCATTTCCCAGACCATCTCCCGCAGTTCCCCGATCTTTCCACTGCCCAGATAGGTGCCTGGATGAATCTTCTCCCGGTTCTGCACCAGACGCCCGATCGCCGTCGCCCCGGCGGTATCCGCCAGTTCCTCCAGCTCATCCAAGGACGCCTCCGTATCATCTTCATCAGAGGTGCTGACCGCCACCAGAATGACGCGCTCCTCCAGTTCTTTCATATCGAACAATTCTGCCATATTACCTCCAATATTTACCGGCTTTCCAGAAAACGGATTTCCTTCTGCACCTCCGGTGTGTCCGCACCGGCTGCCTGGCACTCCTTAAACTGTTCCAGCGCCTTCGCAAAATCGCCCTCTTTCTCATAGAGAACCGCAATATTCTGCCGGATTACCAGCGCCGTCTCACTGTCCGCCAGCGAAAGCGCCTCCTCATAATGGGACATCGCGCTCTCATAATCGCCAGCCTCCATTTCACTGATCGCAAGCTGATTATAAATCTCCGGCCCCGACACGCCGCGCTCGATCGCCTGATTGCAGTACTGGGCTGCGAGTTCACTATCCCCGGCATCCCGCGCCGCCGACGCAAGCGCCGTAAACGCCAGACTCACACCCGGAGCCGCGGCGCTGCTCTTTTTGCTGTTCTTCGCCTTTTCCTCCGCTGCCGCAAAATCCTTTTCGGCATCCTCCGCCTGTCCGGCTGCTGCCTCCGATGCCGCTTTATAATAGAGGTATTCCGCTTTTCCGCCGTCTACCTCCGCCAGAATTCCATAGGTCTGCGCTGCCGCCTTATAATCCGCCAGTTTGTATTCTGCCTCGCCGCGGTATTTTAAAACATCCAGCTCAAAAGAATTGACGATCCCATCGCTCTCATCCAGCGCTTTTCCAAACGAATCAATCGCATCCTGATAATTACCTGCATTTAACTGCTCGATTCCGGTCATACGCGCTTCTTTCGCTTCCTTCGATTCAGTGCCGCAGCCGGAAAGGATGCCCAGTGAAAGCACCGCTGCTGCCAGAAAAAGACTTATTTTTCCTCGTTTTAACCTCTTTATCTGCTTCATTTTTTACCAAACCTTTTTATTAATTCTTTCCCGTACTTCCGATCCCGCCGCGATCTTTATTGTCAAGCTTCTCTGTCTCCTCAAATACGATCTTCGGCTGATGCTCCATGATGCGGAACTGGCAGATGCGGTCATTGACATGGATCACTGTATCACGCAGCGCATATGCCGGAAAATGCCACTGATCGTTGTCCCCGCAGTAGCTCTCATCGATCACACCCATATGATTGGTCTGGATGATGCCGAAATTTTTAAAGGTACTGCTGCGCGGAACTACATGCGCCTCATAGCCCTTCGGCAGCTCCATCGCCACGCCAAGTGGAATCAAGGCAAAATCACCCTTTTTCAGCACCACCTCACGCGCCGCACGCAGGTCGATCCAGTCAGATTTGCCGTCAATGTAGGCAAGGCGGTCAATGGCGTCTGTGAAATATTTGATCTTTATGTTCATGCTGTTCATATCTGTATGAAATCCTTTCTTATTGTCACATTTTATCTGGTAATGGCTGCCTTGCAGGTTTGTTTTTCACAAAGCACCTCCCCGAAAAATATTTTTCAACTTTCCAGTTTCTCTATAATACCACACGCGCGCGTTTTCCGAAAGTATTAATTCGTGCAGGCACGGACTTTCGCTCGTTGCGCGCGAAAAATCCCGGCGGCCTGGAAATCCAGAACCGCCGGGAAGGAAATAGGTTGGAGCTGCTTCAATATCAGAATATTTTAAATGGATACTTTGCTGAACCAGCCATCAAATTATAAGAGGTTCATGAAAGTAGTCAGTACCATGGAGTTAAAGAAGTCTACGAATAAGCTTCCTACTAACGGTACGATGAAGAATGCACGCGGAGCCGGACCATAGCGCTCTACCAGTGCTCTCATGTTTGCCATTGCGTTCGGGGTTGCGCCCATACCGAAACCACAGAATGCGGTGGTCATTGCAGCTGCCTCGTAATCACGGCCCATGATGTTGAATACAAGGAAGTTTGCATACAGGAACATAACAACCGTCTGAACTAACAGGATAACAATCATCGGAAGCGCCAGAGCTGCTAACTGCCACAGCTTCAGGCTCATCATTGCCATCGCTAAGAACAGGTTCAGGGACAGACCGCCCAGTGCGTCAACTTCTTCCATCGGAAGATCTTTGTGCTGTACATCCCAGATGTTACGGATAGCGGCTGCTGCCAGCATCGCACCGATGTAAGTCGGGAATGTAAGACCAATGCTCTTAAAGAACGCGAAAATGAAGGTACCAACACCGATTGCAACTGCAAGGAATACAGCCGCGGTGGTGAATTTCTGACCGTCGATCGGCGATGCTACTTCGTCAACTGCATTGCCTTCCTCGGCTGCGGTTGATTTCAGATGGTGTTTCTCAACACGGGCACGGGCGATAGGACCACCCATCATACTGCCGGATACCAGACCATATGTAGCGGATGCCAAGGCAACTGTAGTTGCGCCTACAACTGCGTATTCCTGCTCCAGAAGCGGTCCGAAGGAACCACTCGTTCCGTGACCTCCAACTAACGGCATAGAACCCATACATAAGCCGAGAAGCGGATTCAGACCAAACGCTGCTGCCAGACCGCTGCCGACTGCATCCTGCACGATACAGATACCAACTGCCAGCGCCAGGAACATAAATACCTGAACGCCGCCCTTCTTTAACAGACGGAAGCAGGCGGTAAAACCGACGCTGCAGAAGAAGATCGTCATAAATACGCTCTGTAAGGTTGTATCAAAGGAAAGCTCCAGAACTCCTGTTGCATACAACGCCAGATGAGCGAATGCAAATACGACACCGCCCGCAACCGGAGCCGGTATACAATACTTGCTCAGGAAAGGCAGCTTCTGTACAAGCAATCTTCCCAGACAGTAGACCAGTGCGCCAAGAGCACACGCCTGATACATATCAAGCTCAAGTGTCAACATAAACAATTCCCCCTTTTGTTTTGCTGGCTTCTTTCATTTATGTAGCGATTTGAAAGAGCTGCTTGTTTGTTTGTGTTGACCTCATTTTCCACGTTGGCTACAAAAAGTTACAAGAAAATACAGAAATATGATGTTAAGAATCTGTTAATGTCAGAATTGAATGAATATTGTTAAGAAAACGTTAATATTTCATTTCCTTCTCTGCCTCTTCCGGCAGTTTCCCCTCAAACTTCAGCTCTTCCTCCGCCTCCATGCGGAACTCGTCGATTCGTCCCGGTGCCGGTTCCGGCAGTTCTTTCGTCGATCCGACTCCAAACCGGCGCAAAAATTCCTCCGTCGTCGCAAACAATGCCGGACGTCCCGGCACATCCAAACGCCCTACCTCGTAAACGAGATTGTACTCAATCAGTTTATTGACCGCGTGATCCGATTTAACCCCGCGGATCTTTTCAATCTCAAGCTTCGTGATCGGCTGTTTATAAGCAATGATCGAGAGTGTCTCAAGCACAACATCCGTTAAAATCTGCTTCTTCGGCGTCGCTGCCACCCGGATCAGATTCTCATAATATTCCGCGCGGGTCGCCATCTGCCAGCTGTCCTCCAGCTGCGTGATCTGCATGCCCCGCTTTTCTGCCTCATAACGGCTCTGTAATCGTCTGACCGCCGCTTCCGCGCGCTCTGTATCCGTCCCGAGCGCCGCCGCAAGCTGGCGCAGCTCAACCGATTTTCCCATTGTAAAGAGAACCGATTCCACGATGGCTTCCTCGCGTTTTTCATCTAATTCTGGCATACTCTTCTCCTTCCTCCGTCGAAAGTTCCAGCTCTGCCTCGTTTTCCGTTTCATCCACATCCACCGTATCGAGCTGCATCTCATCAAACAATTTTTCCTGCACCAGATGAATCCGTCCCATCTTCATCAACTCCAGCACTGCCAGAAACGCCACGACTATCTCCAGGCGATCGGATTCCCTCTCCAGCACATCGCTGAATTTAAAATGACGGTGTTCCCGCGCATAAGAAAGCACCGACCTTACCTTCTGCTCCAGGCTGATCGGTTCCCTGCGGATCGTGCTGAACCGGCTTCGCACCGGGTCAAGCTTATTGGCATTCCGCTTCATGACCGCGTCAAACACTTTCTGCAGCTTTGCCAGCGTCAGACCATCCAGAAGCTTGTCCAGATCCAGTGGTTCTTCATATTTCGCCACCTCCCGGGGAATCGTCGGTTCCTTAAAAAAGAGAAGCTCTGCCTCCTGCTCCCGCTCTTCCAGCTCCTGCGCCATATATTTATACATCTTATATTCCAACAGCCGGCGCACCAGCTCGGCGCGCGGATCTTCCTCGTCTTCTTCCTCTTCTTTTTCCACCTTCGGAAGGAGCATCCGCGATTTGATGTCCAGAAGCGTCGCCGCCATCACCAGAAAATCGCTGACCACATCCAGATCCTCATGATCCATCTGATTAACATATTCCAGATACTGCTCCGTAATCAGGACGATCGGAATATCGTAGATACTTACTTTATTTTTTTCAATCAGATGAAGCAGCAGGTCCAACGGTCCTTCAAAATTATCTAATTTATAGGAAATTTCCATTCTTTCCGAACTCCTTCTTTTAGCCAGCTTTTTCTACAATCATATACCAAATTCCGTATACATCCACCCGTGCCGAAGAGTTATTCCTGCTGCCACCACGTTTTCTTACGGCACTTTCGGTTCCAAAAGTGCCTACCCGTGTACAATAACCAGAATCTCTCTATTGTTTTCCCCGCAACGTCACACAAACCAGCTCTGGCCGGTCATTCAGCCGCACATTGATCGAATGTGTCCCAAGCCCCCGGCTGACGATCATCGTCTTTCCGTCCGCATCAAACCGTCCGGCGCACCATGGCAGGAAAAACTGGTACTGCGGCGTCATCACGCCTCCCAGCCCCGGGATCCGGATAGTTCCGCCGTGGAAATGTCCGCAAAGCGTCAGATCCGCGCCCCATTTCCGGCAGGTCTCAAAAAAGAGGGGAGAATGAAATAATAATATCTCATACATTTCATGTCCGGCTTCTCGCTCCTTTTCCGCCAAGTCAGGAGAAAACGATTCTTTCATCTGATGAAAACACGTCTTCTCTGCCGCAGTTCCAACCCGCCCCGAAAGCTCTTCCATCGGCAGTTCCGGCACCGTGAAATGATGCTTATAATATATCTCCCGCAAATTGCACCCAGTCACCCGGATCCACGGATTGATCTCCTCGCTTTGATCCGACAAATAATGAACCCCCAGACGTTTTAATTCTATCTGGAACCGATCATACAAATCTCCGTACACATCCCGCTCCCGGTTCATCCGCTCCTCATGATTTCCGTTCGCATAGTAAACCGGCACAAAGGAGGTCAATTTTTCCAGAAGCGATACCGTGACGGTTAAATCTCCTTTTCCTTTACAGACCATCATATCGCCGCCGATCAGCACCGCATCTGGCTTGAATGCGCGGATCGTTGCCACCAGCGGCTCATTGTCCGTTCCATACACATTATCATGCAGATCCGACAAAAATACGCAGCGGAACGCGGCGCCATCCGGCAGCTTCGGACTCTCTATCTCATACTGGTCGGTCACAAAATGTTTTTTTTCATATTCCGAGCGGAGCAAAAGCCCCACTGTCACGACTGCCAGTGCCGCCGCGCATGCTGTGATTGCGATCATTTTGTTTCCTCCCATGTCCCATTTTCCAATTGGCTGTCGGCTGATTTTTGCTGCTGTCCGCATCACTGCCATCCTTATGCCCTGCAGACCCGAATCATTTCTATCCTGTTATCATACGGGAAACCGGTGTTTTCGTCAAGACAGGCAAATCCGTTGCTATTTTTTCGACCTCATGATAATATACTTTTAACAACACTGAAATGGCATTCACCTATCGTCAGCCATTTTTCAAAGGGAAATGAGCCGGTTACGGATATTTTCTTAATAACATAAATCAAGCGAGGTTTTCCATGCTTTCTTTTCTCCTGAACTGTAAACGGATTTACAACGATTTCATCAAAGACGAAGTCACGGTGTACGCCGCCCAGGCTTCTTTTTTTATCGTTCTCTCCGCCGCACCTTTTATCATGATTCTGCTGACGCTGATCCAGCTCATCCCCGCCGTCAGCCCGGAGGATCTGATGCACGTGATGACACAGCTTCTTCCCTCCAGCATCCACCCACTGATTGAATCGGTAATCCAGGACATCCAGACTGTATCCCCGGCCGCCCTGCTCTCGGTTACCACCGTGGCAACCATCTGGTCGGCTGCCCGCGGCATGCTTGGGATCGAGCGCGGCTTAAACCGGATCATCGGCTGCCGCAAGCGCAGAAATTACCTTTTAGGACGTATCATCAACTCTGGCTATACCATCGTTTTTCTCCTGATGTGCATTTTCTCCCTGGTTCTGATGGTGTTCGGTTCCTCCCTGCAGCGCCTGCTATTCCGTTACTTTCCGATGCTGGACAGATTCGTTTCCTGCCTGATTAGTCTCCGGACGTTTCTTGCGCTGGCGCTGCTGACGCTCTTTTTCGTCACGCTGTACACCTGGCTGCCCTATGAACGGCAGGATATCCGTCTCCAGCTTCCCGGTGCGCTGATTTCCACCGTCGGATGGATCGGATGTTCCTACGGATTTTCCATCTACTTCAACTATTTCGGTAATTATTCTTATATGTACGGCAGCTTGACCGCCGTCGTGATCCTGATGCTGTGGCTGTACGCCTGCATCTGCATCCTGTTTTTCGGGGCGGAAATCAACCAGCACTGGCGCAGATAATCCCCAGCCTCAGGAACACCGGATACAGATAGCTTGCCCCAAATACTCCCAGCTGCTTTGGTCCGGTCACGCAGCCAAGCTCCTGCGCTTTTTTATACGCCACCAGGATGCTTGCACGCGTGACCGACTTTTCTTTCCGGCTGACAAACATCTCGTTGCCCCGGATGGTTTTATTTCATTCTCTTTTGTTTCATCCATTTTTCCCACATCCATTTTGGGATCTTATTTCTTCCGCGTCAATGAAACCACCGTCTCACAATTGGCAGTATGCGGGAACATATCCACGCAGCACACCTTATCCACCTGATATCCTGCCGCCTGGATCGGTTCCAGATCCCTCGCAAGGCTGGTTGGTTTGCAGGACACATAAACCATGTGGCTGACGCCAAAATTCAAAATCTTTCCGATCGCCTTCGGATGGATTCCATCGCGCGGCGGATCCAGAACGATCAGATCCGGCTTTTCTTCCAGCTCGTCCACCACCTTGAGGACATCCCCCGCCAGAAATTCGCAGTTGCCAAGTCCGTTGCGCGCCGCATTCTCACGGGCTGCCTCGACTGCTTCCCCGACAATCTCCACGCCGACTACTTTCTCCGCCACCGGTGCGAGGATCTGCGCGATCGTGCCGGTGCCGCTGTAAAGGTCAAATACGACTTTTCCCTTCGTCTCACCCACATACTCACGCGTTTTCTCGTACAGCACCTCCGCGCCCAATGAGTTCGTCTGGAAAAAAGAAAACGGCGAGATCTGGAACCGCAGCCCTAAAAGCTCTTCGTAAAAATGCTCGCGTCCGAACAGAATGTCCGTCCCCTCATCTTTTACGGCATCCGCCAATGTATCATTTTTAGTATGCAGAATGCCCGCAAAGCTTCCCTCCATAGGAAGTGCCTGAAGGCGCTCCATCCATCCCCGTAAAAGGGCTTCCTCGGTTCCCTCAAAGGTGTCCGTCTGTGTCGTCGTGATCAGATCGACCAGAATCTCCCCTGTCTTGATCGCACGGCGCACCAGAAGATGGCGCAAATAGCCGGTATGCTGCATTTTTTTATAAAATCCAACTTTCTTTTCCTCAAAATATTCTTTTGTACAGACAAGAATCTTGCAAAAATCCGGATGCACGATATGGCATTCGCCGGTTGTAACCACATCATAAAAACTGCCGCGCTTGTGCATTCCCAGCGACATAGGACCATCCTTGACCTCATCACCGAAGGAAAACTCCATCTTATTCCGATAGCCCTGCACCAGCGGGCTGCCTAAGATGCCCTCAAACTCATATTCCGGACACACCGCATCCAGAAGGGAACGAACCTGTTTTTCCTTGATCGCAAGCTGTTCCTCATACGGAATCGGCTGATAAAGACATCCGCCGCAGATACCAAAATGCGGGCATACATCCTCTGCCGTCTCTAACTTTGAGTGCTCGACAACCTCCAAAAGCATACCCTCGCATCGACCGCCGCGCTTTTTATTGATACGGAACCGGATCTTCTGTCCCGGAAGCGCATTTTTGACGATCGCTTTCTCTCCGTCTATCACAACTACGCCCTTATTTGGAAACTCAATCCGTTCTACAGTTCCTTCGTAAATCTCACCTTTTTTCATTGATAACTATATAGCTCCTTCTCTCAGTGGCTTTTACCGCACTATAATCACCAACTGCAAATGCTTCTTCAACTCACAGCTAATTTCCATCTGCGGTTCTAATTCATATCTTTATAGTATACAGGAATTTTTTTCTTTTTCCAAGATATAAAAAATACAAACTTATCTACAAACTTTCCTATGGCATAAAAAATACTGCGTGAAACCGATTTTCCGGTTCCGCGCAGTATTTATTCTGATTCATTGACTAAATTATCACAATCAGTCTTTCTTTTCTTTCTCGTCGCTCTCATCCTCGAAGAAATCGTCGTCGAAATCATCATCGAAGTCGTCCTCGAAATCTTCCAGATAATCTGGAGTAAAGAAACGATATACGCCGTATGCAATCGCTGCAACTGCTGCTACAATACCGATAATGGCTAAAATCCAGAGAATACAGTTTTTCTGTTTCTCCTCTTCTTCTTTTCTGTGAAGGAATTCATTCAGTTTGGTTGCATTCATGATCTCTTCTACTCTGGAGAGCGCATCTTTGCTCATCATATCAAATTTATTCATACACTCCACATCCTTTCCCGCGTTTTGATCCGCAATTCTTGATTTTATTATACCATCTCTCAGCCGATTTTACTATATTTTTTATTGGATCTGGCGAAAATGTTTTAATACGGCATTACTGTTTTCGCATACGTGTACCGTAACAATACGGCAAACACGGTCTAACATTTCACCAGTTTTGCAAATGAAGCGAACATTTTTTTCACGCCCACGCGGTCAAAATTAACCGTCACCTCAAAATCCTTGCCGCCGTCCGCGATCTTCTGCACCGTTCCCTCGCCGAATTTGAGGTGGCGGACTCGGTCGCCCTCGCCGTAGGAAAGATGGTCGGCCTTCTGGACCGTAAATGCCTTGCCAAATGACGGTGCCGGGCTGGCTGGACGGCTGCTGGAACTATAAGCGCTCTTATATGGATCCAGCGTGCGGCTAGAACCAGCACTTCCGGAACCATTCACACCGCCCCAGCCGCTCATCCGGGCTGCGCCGCGCTCCCAGGCGGCATCGTTCTCTGAAAGAGGGTGTTTTCCAGACATTCCGCCAATCCGCACCCGATCGCCGTCTCCCGCGCCAGATACACCAAAGCTGCCCGTTGTCCAGCCAGAAGTCCCCGAATCTTCAAATCCGCGTCCGCCCCGGCTCATACCAGCAGCCCGTCCAAAGACAGTCGGCTGCTCTTCCTCGTCCAGAAGCTGCGGCGGAATCTCCTCGATGAAGCGGCTGACCTTCGCAAACCGCGTTTCTCCATTGACCATGCGCTGTCTCGCCGCCGTCAGCGTCAGTTCTTTCTCCGCACGGGTGATTCCGACATAGCAGAGACGCCGTTCTTCTTCGATGGCGTCCTTATCATCCGAAAAGATGGACATGCTGCTCGGAAACAGCCCGTCCTCCATGCCGCTTAAATAGACATACGGAAATTCCAGACCTTTTGCGCCGTGCAAAGTCATCAGGACAATCCTGTTTTCGGATTCGTCCAGACTATCTACATCCGCTACCAGCGCAACCTCCTCCAAAAATCCGTCCAGCGTCGGTTCCTCCGCCGTGCTCATATAGCCGGTCGCCTTATTAACCAGCTCTTCCACGTTCTGCAGACGTGTTTCTCCCTCGATCTCGCCTTCCACCTCCAGATCCTTCTTATATCCCGTCTCTTCCAGAATCGCCTCAATAAGTTCCGGGATCGAAAGGGCCGAAAGCCGCGACCGGAAGTTTTCGATCTGCTCCGTAAACTTCTCGATCTTATCCGCCGCCTTGCCGATCGTCGGCACGCCGCGCACGCGCAGCAGCGCATCATAAAAGCTCATGCCATTGGCAGACGCATAGATCGTCACTTTTCCGATCGAGGTCGCACCGATGCCGCGCTTCGGCACATTGATGACACGCTGAACCGCCAGATCATCGCGCCCATTCGCAATCGTCTTTAAATAGCAGAGAATATCCTTGATTTCCTTGCGCTGATAGAAATTGACGCCACCGACCAGCCGGTACGGAATGCTGTAATAAATACATTTTTCCTCCAGAAGACGCGACTGTGCATTGGTACGGTACAGCACGGCAAAATCCGAATATTCCGCATTTTTCTCTTCTTTCTCACGCTCAATATCACGGATAATGGCGTCCGCCTCCTCGTATGCCGTATCATACTGACGGAAGCGCACCTTCGGTCCCTCGTCATTCGCCGTCCACAACGTCTTGTCCTTTCTGCCGCGGTTGTGGCGGATCACCTCATTTGCCGCGTTCAGGATGCTCTGGGTGGAACGGTAGTTCTGCTCCAGCTTGATAACGCGTGCGCCCGGAAATGCTTTCTCAAAACTTAAAATATTTTCGATATTTGCCCCGCGGAATTTGTAGATCGACTGGTCATCATCACCGACCACACAGATATTTCTGTACTTCTTTGCCAGCAGATCGACCAGCTTAAACTGTACAAGGTTCGTGTCCTGGTACTCGTCCACCATGATATACCGGAATTTATCCTGATAATATTCCAGCACATCCGCGTTTGCCTCGAAAAGTTCTACCGTTTTCACCAGCAGATCGTCGAAATCCAGGGCATTATTCTTCTTGAGTTCTTTCTGGTATTCCCGGTAAATCTGAGCAATCTTTTTCTCCCGGAAGTCCGCTCCCGCCTGCTGCTCAAACTCATCCGCCGTGATCCGGTCATTTTTCGCCGCAGAAATCCGTGACAGCACCGCCCGCTCCTTAAACTGTTTCGGATCCGCCTGCATTTTCTTGAGCACCTGCTTCATCAGCGTTTTCTGGTCGTCGCCGTCATAGATAGTAAAATTCGTGTCATATCCCAGACGGTCGATAAACCGGCGCAGAATCCGAACGCAGCTCGAATGGAAAGTGCTGACCCAGATCGCCTCCGCGCCTTCCCCCACAATCTTATCCACACGCTCGCGCATCTCCGCCGCCGCTTTATTGGTAAATGTGATCGCCATGATATTCCACGGCGCCACCCGTTTTTCCTCGATTAAATACGCAATCCGGTGTGTCAGGACGCGCGTCTTTCCTGAACCGGCGCCTGCCAGAACCAGGAGTGGTCCCTCCGTGTGAAAAACCGCCTCCCGCTGCATCGGGTTAAGTGTGTCGTATTTGCTCATATATGTTTCGTTCCCTTCTATACTCTTATATAATCTATTTTTAATGACAAAAAGTATGTTCGAATACGCTCTAGTATAATCTATTTTCTCTTGGATGTCACGGAATTTTCATTGATTTTAAATTTCTCCTTGCTATCTGGTTTTCAAAACTATATAATATCACATAGAGAGTTCATGACAGCGGAAGCGCCAAAATCGCCTCCCTGTTTCGCAGCTTTCGAATTTCAACGCAGCGAGGTACATACATGAAATCAAACGAAGAACGCCTGCAGGATCTGCTGGCTTATGTTGATAGTCTGACCCGGGTGCATCCGTCGGAGATTCCCGGTATTGATTTATATATGGATCAGGTCACGACCTTCATGGACAGCCACCTGAACACTTCCAAATGGCTGGGCGAAGATAAGATCCTGACCAAAACCATGATCAATAACTATGCCAAAAATAACCTGCTGCCGCCGCCCGTCAAAAAACGCTACTCCAAGAATCATCTGCTGATGCTGATTCTGATTTATTATTTTAAAAATGTGATATCCTTTCGGGATATTGAACAGCTCTTCTCGCCCATCAGCGAGCACCACTTTTCCCATGGTTCCAGCCCGGAATTAGAAGAGCTTTACAACGAAATCTTTTCGCTGGAAAAAGGGCAGCGCAAGCGCTTGCAGGAAGACGTCATGGCAAAATTTGACGCCGCCAGCCAGACATTCAAGGACTATGACTGTGAAGACCGCGAGTATTTACAGCTGTTCGCCTTTATCAGTGAGCTGGCGTTTGATGTCTATCTGAAAAAACAGATGATTGAAATCCTGGCGGAACAGCTCCGGCAGGAGACACCGGTGAATCCGAAGAAAAAGAAATAGGCAGCACTTCCGCTGTACCGCCACACTCAAAAATAGGCTAAACAACAAAAATTTCAACCCATTGCACCATACACGATAAAAAAGACACTGGAATCACTTCCCCTTGTGGGAATTCTTTCAATGTCTTTTTTCTTTCATTTCTTTTTATCTTTCATTCAACCAGCTGCCAGCTCCTGGGACAATTCCACCCCAAGCCAAATTTGTCCATCTTTGGCAGGTTGGTTTGCTACACCTATGAAAGTACGCGCTTTATCTATCGTGCGTATATTCCTACTTCGTCTTACGCTTCCGTTTTCTCCGCCTCTTCCTGCTCTTTCACACGCGCAAATACCATATCATATCCGTCGCTTCCGTAATTTAAAGAACGGTTGACACGGCTGATCGTCGCTGTCGATGCGCCGGTCTTGTCCGCGATCTCCAGATATGTCTTCTTCTCGCGCAGCATCTTCGCTACTTCATATCTCTGGGAAAATGATAAAAGTTCATTAACTGTGCATACATCCTCGAAAAAGCTATAGCATTCGTCGGTATTTTTCAGTGTCAGAATCGCCTGGAACAGATGATCCACAGCTTCTGTTTTCAGTTTTTTATTCATAATGCAAGGCACCCCTTTTTAATATGTACTCCGAAAATATATTCATTTTTCCTTTTTTCTTATATTAACATATTAAAGTTTTAAAGTCTAGTATCTTGCCTATTTTTATGAATATTTTATTTTTCATCTGTTCACGCAATATACATTTATGCGAATCTGTCAAATCTTCTACAGCATAAACTTCTCCACCACATGAGCCACACCGTCGTCGTTGTTGGAATAGGTAATAAAGTCTGCAGCTTTCCGCACCGGAAGCACCGCATTCTCCATCGCTACGCCTAATCCGGCATACTGAATCATCGTGAGGTCGTTGTAGCCGTCCCCACAGGCAATCATCTGCTCACGCGAAAGCCCGATGTGAGAAAGAAGGCGCTCTAACGACTGTGCTTTATCGATGCCCCTCGGAAGCACCTCCAGGAAAAACGGCTCCGAACGGTAAACGCTGAAATTCTTCCCCATCGCCGCCTTGACGCGCGGCTCGACCATCGCCAGGTAGTCTCCATCCTCCATCATCAGGTATTTCGGTACCGGATACGTGATCGCAGCTTCCATGTCGTCCACCTGTACTAACTCCATGCCGTTGATCCGCGCTTCCAACTTTGCATAGGGACTGTCACTCTGGTTCGTCAGAAGCTTTGCCCCCGCCTCATCGTAACTCAAAAGCCCCACCTGTTCCTCCTCGGCCAGGCGTATAATCTTCTGATTCGCCTCCTGCGGCAGGGAACGGCTGAATATGATCTCGCCGGTTTTGCAGTTCGTGATCCTGCCTCCATTAAACGACAGAATATAACTGCCGTATTTTGCCAGATCCAGCTCTCTCGCAAGCGGCAGCACCCCCGGCGTCGGACGCCCGGACGCCAGTACAATCTTCTTTCCGCGCTCCTGAAGCTCCATCAGACGCTGCTTCGTCTTTGGCGTAATCACCTTATCTCTGTTTGTTAAGGTTCCGTCCAGATCCAGGACGATAATCTCATAACTATGTTTTTCGGTCATATTTACTCCACATTCAAATCATACATACTATTACACGTATATACGATACTTGGAAAAGGTGGATTTGTCAATTAGCAACATACCACATTACTTAATGCAAGGTATTCTGAACTCTTTTCTTTACAATCACAGAATCAAACGGTCGGATGATATAATCCGTGATTCCCAGGTCATATGCTTTACGCATCGTATCAACCGGTTCTTCCGAAGAAATCATGATTACAGGAGTTTCCGTAATACACTGACTTTGGTTCATCCATTTCAAAACATCAGAGCCATTCATCTATGACATATTGATGTCTAAAAGCATCCGATCAATTCCAACATTCTCTCCCAGCATCTGAGTGACCTGACTTCCATTTTCTGCTTCCAGATAATCATATGTTTCTCCCAGAATTTCTTTCAACCTATCTCTGTTAAATTCCGCGTCATCTACAATCAGTATTTTTTTCTTTTATCCGTATTTTAATTTTTTATATATATGCAGTTTTTATGAAGTTCTAAACACCTGGTCAAAAACAGCAAGTATGGTTTTTATATCAATCGGTTTTGCAATATGTTGATCCATTCCTGCTTCTTTTGCTCTTATTCTGTCCTCTGTGAACGCATTTGCTGTCATTGCAATGATCGGTATCGCCTTAGCATCCTTTCTATCCATGGAACGAATCGTCTTTGCTGCTTCATAACCATTCATAACCGGCATCATGATATCCATAAGAATCGCATCAAATTCACCGGGTTCACTTTTTTTGAATTGTTCAACGGCTTCCTGCCCATTCCATGCCTTAGTCACGACAGCACCTTCATTCTGAAGCACAAATTCAGCAATTTCCATGTTCAGCTCATTATCTTCTGCCAGAAGAATATGCAGTCCCTTTATAGATTTTCCATCTGATACATCTTTCTTTTCTTCCCGTTTATCCGAATTTAGATCGATTTTAAATGGAATCCGGATCACAAAGGTAGTCCCTGCACCGTTTTCACTTTCAAAGGTAATGGTTCCACCCATTGTCTCAATCAACTTCTTTGCAATCGGCATTCCCAGGCCTGTTCCGGCAAATTTTGTACGGCTTCCTGCATGTTCCTGGGCAAACGGTTCAAAAATATGTTTCTGAAACTCATCTGTCATTCCGATTCCTGTATCCCGGCAGACAAATTCTATTGTCGTCATCTCTGGCTGTCCGGATGGAATCTCCCGGCAGCTAATATAGATATGTCCGTTTTTTCTGTTATATTTCACCGCATTCGACAGTATATTCATCATCACACGTTTCACATATCCTGGACTTCCAATAAGCTTCCGATGTGTGATTTCTTTCTTCTCCCACACGATCCGGATATTCTGTTCTGCCGCCATCTGCTCGATCACAACAAGTACTTCCCTGGAAATACGACTCAGATCAAACGGAATTTCTTCCAAAATCACTTCGCCCGACTCCAGCTTACTCATATCCAGAACATCGTTTACCAGTTCCAGCAACAAATTGGATGCCTCTTTCACCTTTGTTCTGTATTCTGTCTGTTTCTCCATATCATCTGCACAATGATCTGCCATATTGACCAAACCGCAGATTCCATTAATCGGAGTCCGGATATCATGGCTCATCCGCTGAAGAAACTCTGTTTTTGCCCGATTAGCGGCTTCCGCCTTTTTTGCAGCTATCAAAAGTTCCGCTTTATATTTTTCATCCTTTTCCCGTTCTTGTTTCTCATATTCCAGATTGGTTCTGGAGATACAGAACCAGAATATACCAAATATCAGAAAATATAGAAAAATAACACTTATCACACTTAATAGAAGATTATGAAATACTTCTCGATCCGCAAGATATGCATAAATATAATAATCCCGCTGCTTCAGCATGATTCCGTAGCACCCGGTTCCTTCATTCTTTAAATGAAAAATATGCTGACTGTCTGTGTGCTTTTTCATTGCCTGAACAACCTCATTGTCGGCCGTATTCTGCCCCAGCAGGCTCTCATCGTTACTGGCAACAACGACCCCTTCGTCTGCAACAATAATTGTTCCATCTTTTTGGACGCCATATCCATTTAAAAGTCTCTGTATCGTCAAAGTATAGTTTCTGGTAAATTCAGGAGATGTGTAATAGTAAATTGCCACAATACCCGGTGCATCTTTTCTGGCGCAGGCTGCAATGTCGATCCGAGACCCGTCTTCCCTGGCCAACCGTTCCGAATAGCTTCTTTCTTCATATCCGTCAAAATCCATGATAATTTCTTTTTGCAGATACGCCGTAATCTCATCCGTCAGAGACTCGTTCGTGCTGTACTCACAGACCGTCTTTCCCTCTGCGTCCAGTACAAGGATACCATTCACCCAGAGTGTCTGCAGATTATCCTTCAGAAACTCCCGGCTTAACTGACCGCCGCTTTCTGTTTCCATGTTAATATTGGTACTCATCTGTCTGGCACTTTCAATGGCACGGAGGAGACTTTTGGATTCCGAAGATTCATTATAATGGGTGTAGGTGGAGCACTGCACTTTCACATAGTTTACGATCTCTACCATTCTTTCTTCTGCTTCCGCTTTTTCCGTATGGAAGAAATAAAACAGAGAGACTACAGCCACACAGATTCCAAGCAAAATACCAATTATTTTAATCTGTTTTCCCTTCGTTCTTCCCTTAATATCCAAGATTATCCACCTCCAGATACTTCTCCGGATCATCCAGATATTTTTCAATGATTTTCAGGGATGTGCCATCCTGACGCATTTCCTCCAGAATCTGATCCATCTGTTCACAGATTCCCCGCTCATCCTCTTTTGCAAAAGCAACCCCTATTCCGGTGATCATCAGCGGTTCTTCCAGGATACGAAAGCTTATGCCATCATCCTTCATATACTGGACAATCGATTCCTCATGTGCGGCAACTGCATCTACATATCCTTTCCCCAGAAATGTATAGATCAGTTCCCGGTGTCCCAGGCTGATCAGATTTCCCAGTTTTGGGATTCTCTCATCCGTCCGGTTCAGAAAGATGCCCTCCGGTTTGGTTGTGGACTGGACAGCCAGATTCTTTCCCTCCAGGTCACTCAGTTTATAGATGTCACTGCTCTCATTTACAGCAACCACCTGACGGCTTGCTATGTACGGTCCGGCCCAGCGGTAATCATCCAGGCGCCCTTCCATGGAAAAACAGCCCATGATGCAATCTATCTCTCCACTCTCCACCAGCTCTTTCTTCTTCTCCCAGTTAATCTGGACAACCTTCACCTGATAGCCCATTCTTCTGAAAGCTTCTGTAGCCAGTTCTACATCGATTCCTGTCGGCACACCATCTTCATTCAGATAATTGTATGGTGGATAGTTGTCGCTTCCGAGTGTGATGACGGGTTTTCCCGTTTCTTTTTTATTCTCATCTGTATTTTTGCACCCTGCCAGGGTGACTGCTAAGATTCCAACAAGCAGAATACCTGTGATCACTCTTTTTCCTTTCATTTTCCTTCCATCCCTGTTATTCTTTTCTATTTTTTCACATCTGATTTCCGGCTATTTATTACGATTCAGTGGCCTGCGCTTCGGTGCCCCCCGCACATAAGACTTAATTTCCTATATGATCAAAAAAAAGCTCCATGTAAAAAAACTCACAGGAACTCTATCCATAATACCCATTTAACTCTTACCTTATATTCTTACACTTTCGATTATAGCATTCAAAATATACCATGTCCATAAAAAGTTGCCATCATCTATGTTTTTTTCATAAACAGCCGCCGGTTATTTATACAAAAGAACCCCCTTACTTTCGTAAGGGAGTCCTTATCTAACCATTTATTCTATTTAAGGTTTCCCTTAAATAATTATTTCTCAGCGATTGCAGCCTGAGCAGCAGCCAGACGAGCGATCGGCACACGGAACGGTGAGCAGGATACATAGTCAAGACCAATCTTGTGGCAGAACTCTACGGAAGACGGGTCGCCGCCGTGCTCGCCGCAGATACCTACATGAAGGGTCGGGCGCTCTGCTTTACCTAACTTGATCGCCATCTCCATGAGCTTACCTACGCCAGTCTGATCCAGTTTTGCAAATGGATCGCTCTCGAAGATCTTCTTGTCATAGTAAGCATTCAGGAACTTGCCTGCATCATCACGGGAGAAGCCGTAGGTCATCTGAGTTAAGTCGTTTGTACCGAAGCAGAAGAATTCAGCCTCTTTTGCAATGTCGTCAGCGGTCAGAGCTGCACGCGGGATCTCGATCATGGTACCTACTTCGTACTTCAGATCAACGCCTGCTGCTGCGATCTCCTCGTCAGCGGTCTTCACAACGATATCTTTTACATATTTTAACTCTTTCGCATCGCAAGCGAGCGGAATCATGATCTCCGGTTTTACGGACCAGTCAGCGTGTGCTTTCTGTACGTTGATAGCTGCACGGATAACTGCCTTGGTCTGCATAACTGCGATCTCCGGATAGGTAACTGCCAGACGAAGTCCACGGTGACCCATCATCGGGTTGAACTCATGCAGGGAAGCGATGATGTTCTTGATAGTCTCAACCGGTTTGCCCTGAGCGTCAGCCAGTTTCTTGATGTCATCTTCCTCAGTCGGAACAAACTCATGCAGCGGCGGATCCAGGAAACGGATCGTAACCGGGTTGCCCTCCAGAGCCTCGAACAGACCTTCGAAGTCGCCCTGCTGATACGGAAGGATCTTATCCAGAGCTGCTTCTCTCTCTTCTACAGTGTCAGCACAGATCATCTCACGGAAAGCAGCGATTCTGTCTTCCTCGAAGAACATATGCTCAGTACGGCAAAGACCGATACCTTCTGCGCCAAGCTCTCTAGCTTTCTTCGCATCTGCCGGTGTATCAGCGTTGGTACGAACTTTCAGTCTTCTGAACTTGTCAGCCCATGCCATAACGCGACCGAATGTACCAGCGATGGTAGCGTCTACGGTCTTGATCTCGCCCTCGTAAATATTACCGGTTGTACCATCAATGGAGATGAAGTCTCCCTCATTGAACTCTTTACCAGCTAATGTGAATTTCTTATTCTCTTCATCCATAGCGATGTCGCCGCATCCGGATACACAGCAGGTACCCATACCACGGGCAACTACGGCTGCGTGAGAGGTCATACCACCACGAACGGTTAAGATACCCTGAGCAACCTTCATACCGGTAATATCTTCCGGAGAGGTCTCAAGACGAACTAAGACAACCTTCTCGCCCTTTTCAGCCCATTTCTCAGCATCCTCTGCAGTGAATACAACTTTACCGCAAGCAGCACCCGGAGAAGCACCTAAGCCTTTTCCAAGCGGAGTAGCTGCCTTTAATGCAGCAGCGTCAAACTGCGGATGCAGCAGTGTATCGAGGTTACGCGGGTCGATCATAGCGACTGCTTCTTCCTCTGTCTTATGTCCTTCATCTACCAGGTCGCAAGCGATCTGCAGAGCTGCCTGAGCAGTTCTCTTACCGTTACGGCACTGTAACATATAAAGTTTACGGTTCTCTACAGTAAACTCCATATCCTGCATATCATGGTAGTGGTTCTCAAGCACATCGCAAACCTTGATGAAATCTGCATATGCTTCCGGGAACTCCTGCTCCATCTGAGCGATCGGCATCGGAGTACGAACACCTGCAACTACGTCCTCGCCCTGTGCGTTCTTTAAGAACTCGCCCATCAGCTTCTTCTCGCCGGTTGCCGGATCACGGGTAAATGCAACACCTGTACCGGACTCATCGTTTAAGTTACCGAATACCATCGGCATTACGTTTACTGCAGTACCCCAGGAATACGGAATATCATTATCTCTTCTGTATACGTTCGCACGTGGGTTGTCCCAGGAACGGAATACAGCTTCGATTGCTAATTTTAACTGAACAACCGGGTCAGACGGGAAGTCCTCACCTAACTGTTTTTTGTACTCAGCCTTGAACTGCTCAGCCAGAGTCTTTAAGTCAGCAGCAGTCAGTTCGATATCGTACTGAACACCCTTTTCTTCTTTCATCTTGTCGATGAGCTGCTCGAAGTATTTCTTACCAACTTCCATAACGACATCCGAGAACATCTGGATGAAACGTCTGTAGGAGTCATATACAAATCGCTCAAATTTCGGGTCCGGGTTGCCTGCGATCATCGCTGCAACTACCTCGTCATTTAAACCAAGGTTTAAGATGGTATCCATCATACCTGGCATGGATGCTCTCGCACCGGAACGAACCGATACTAACAGTGGGTTCTTCAGATCGCCAAATTTCTTTCCATTGAGCTCTTCCATCTTCTTAACGCCTTCCATGGTCTGTGCCATGATCTCGTCGTTAATCTTGCGACCATCTTCGTAATACTGGGTACAAGCCTCAGTTGTGATTGTAAATCCCTGTGGAACCGGCAGACCGATGCTTGTCATCTCCGCCAGGTTCGCTCCCTTTCCTCCCAGCAGGTTACGCATGGTCATGTCGCCCTCGCTAAACATATAAACCCATTTTGCCATAAGTATTTTCCTCCTATACTCGTTTATGTTTTACATTCACATATTTGTATTTATGTGAAAGATAAAAGCCATCGTGAATATTATAACATAAACTGCGGTCTAGTAAAGAGTTTTTTTGAATTCTTTCCAACTTTTTTTCGATCAATATATATTTTTTTGTAATTTTCGCGAATATTAAATGAGATGACTATCCAGAACAGTGCCTAATCTGCTCCAAAATAAATTTCGTTCTTTGCAAAATGCCAAAAATCTCACAAGCCCTCTCTAACACAAAAAGCAGAAACCATCTCCTGTTTTCTGGAATATGGTTTCTGCTTTTTTGTTTATTTAAAGATTAGAAACGGAACTTATCCTCGAAGTAGTTCTTAAGCTCTGCGATCGGCACACGTACCTGCTCCATAGTATCACGGTCACGTACAGTTACAGCCTGATCGGTCTCGGATTCGAAGTCATAGGTGATGCAGAACGGAGTACCGATCTCATCCTGACGGCGGTAACGCTTACCAATGTTTCCTCTGTCGTCGAACTCGCAGTTGTAGTACTTGGAAAGCTCTGCGTAGATCTTCTCTGCTCCCTCGTTAAGCTTCTTGGACAGCGGAAGCACACCGATCTTAACCGGTGCAATCGCCGGATGGAAGTGAAGAACGGTTCTCACATCTCCCTCGCCGATCTCTTCCTCATCGTAAGCTGAACACAGGAATGCCAGCGTCACACGATCAGCACCCAGAGACGGTTCAATCACATACGGGATGTATTTCTCCTTCTTCTCATCGTCAAAGTAGGTCATATCCTGACCGGAGGTGTTCTGATGCTGGGTCAGATCGTAATCGGTACGGTCTGCGATACCCCACAGCTCGCCCCATCCGAACGGGAACAGAAATTCCAGATCGGTCGTCGCCTTGCTGTAGAAGCACAGCTCTTCCGGAGAATGATCGCGTGCGCGCATCTCATCCGGCTTGATGCCAAGTGTCTGCAGCCAGTCGATGCAGTGCTGTTTCCAGTATGCAAACCACTCAAGGTCGGTTCCCGGTTCACAGAAGAACTCCAGCTCCATCTGCTCGAACTCTCTGGTACGGAAAGTAAAGTTACCCGGTGTGATCTCGTTACGGAAAGATTTACCGATCTGACCGATACCAAACGGGATCTTCTTGCGGGAGGTTCTCTGTACGTTCTTGAAGTTTACAAAGATACCCTGTGCAGTCTCCGGACGCAGATATACGGTGTTTTTTGCATCCTCGGTAACTCCCTGGAAAGTCTTGAACATCAGGTTAAACTGACGAATGTCGGTGAAATCATGCTTGCCGCAGCTCGGACAGCAGATGTTATTGTCATCAATGTACTGTTTCATCTGCTCCTGGGACCAGCCGTCTACGGAACCCTCGATCTCGATGCCATGCTCTGCCATATAGTCCTCGATGAGCTTATCTGCACGGAAACGCTCTTTACAGCTCTTGCAGTCCATCAGCGGGTCAGAGAAGCCGCCCAGATGTCCAGATGCCACCCATGTCTGGGAGTTCATGAGAATCGCACAGTCTACACCTACGTTGTACGGGCTTTCCTGAATAAATTTCTGCCACCATGCGCGTTTTACATTGTTTTTCAGTTCTACGCCCAGATTGCCGTAGTCCCATGTATTGGCAAGGCCGCCGTAAATCTCAGAACCCGGATATACAAATCCTCTTGATTTTGCGAGCGCCACGATTTTGTCCATCGTCTTTTCCATTTGTCTTGTCCTCCTGATTCATTTATCATTGTACCCGTCCCCGCCTTTTCTTTCGATATCTGGCAGATGGACGAATTTAACAATCATTCTGTTTTTTATCTTTTAAAAATCACATAAGCCGTGCCTGTTTCCGGCAGACTGACGGTTGAATCGTCTTTTAACTCGGTATTCGAACTGCGGTAAAGCACTTTTCCGCCGACCATCAGCGTCGCACCGCCCTCGCTCCGGACTGCCATGCCGCTCTTTTCATTCTGAACCGTATCCGTTCCGGCTTCGCTTCCATCTGCCTTTACCAGCTCACCCTCGGAAAACCATCCATCGGCAATCGCCTCCGAAAGCGGCTTTGCCTCCAGCGCCGTCAGGGAGTTGCTGGTGTCCTCGTTGTCATTCGTCTCTCCGAATGCTTTCAGATCTTCAAAGGAAGCATAATCAAAGATCGCAGTCACCGTGTCTTTTCCCGCCTTCACACTTTTCAATGCTGCCGGCAATCTCTCGGCATTTTTCTGGTTCTGTGCCAGCGCCCCGGCGCCTTTTTCTTCATTAAAATGAATCACTGCCGTCTCTAAATACTGCTTTAATTCATTCTCATCGACCGAAATACCGCCGGTCTGCTCCACCAGAGCACTCGACAGCGCTCCGTCTTTTGCCACATATACGCAGCTCTCCGAAGGGGAAAAGGCGGTTTCCCGTGAGCCACAGCCGGACAGCATCACACCCACGGTACACGCTGCCAGAAGAAATCCTCTTTTTTTCATTGCTCTTCCTCCCAAGCGCAAAAATGCTCCTACAACCAAGTTTTTATAGTATACCTGCTTTTCTATGTATTTTCAAGACTTGGACCTGAAAAAACGCATACTCGCACTTCCGTTTCCAGAGATACCTGCCTTTCAACCGTAAATCCTGCTTTTTGTCAGCGTCCCCCATTCAGGGTCTTCCAGATGTCCGGACGGTACCTCCGCAACACGCGCGCCGCCTGATAACAGAGTGTCACTGCAAGCAGCGGCATGCACACATACATAAACATCGAAACCAGCTGGCTGCCCGGAAATAGCAGCGCCGCCGCCTTATTGAGGAAACGGACCACCACAAAGTGCGTCGCATAGATAAAAAAGGTGCAGGTCATAAACGGTCTGACTTCTCCCAGCCAGCGCTCGTTTACCATCATCCAGATACCGATGACTGCCAGAAGCTGGTAGAGAACGATTCCCGGCACAAAATAGTGGGTATAATAGCTCCTGCTGAGCACGATTCCCACTGCCAGCAGGCACACCCCCAGTGCCGCCCGCTTCCACGACCATACCGCCTCCGCCCATTTTCTCCCGTGCAGCGCCGCATAGGCGGCAAAGGAATAATAAATCAGGGCGTCCAGATTCAGCTCCGGCAGCGCCACCCCCTTGAAAAGTGCCACAAGCAGCACCAGCAGAAATGCCGCTCCGGTCCAGATATTTTTCAGAAACAGATACAGCACCGGTGCCAGCAGCACCAGCAAAATGATCTGATACATGAACCAGAACACCGGATTGAAGGTATACTTGGTGATCGCCTGCCATGCCCCGGACGGCGTGATCACCAGATCCGTCCGGTTGGCGATCGTCCGCAGTCCCGGAATCCGGCTCGCCGCCACATACGCCACGTAGTAAATAGTATTCCAGAGCAGGTACGGAACCAGAAGCGAATGCAGACGTTTATTTAATTTTTCTCCCAGCCGCTTCATCGTGAAGTTCCGGTAGAACAGGTAGGCAGACAGCATGATAAAGCATGGGATGTCCACCCGCAGAATTTCCTGCATGACCGGGTACTGGAAATGCCACCACGGTGCGTCCTGCCCCAGTTCCGGGAAAAACAGATCCGCGTTGCCGGAATGCGTCCAGATGACCATGAGGCAGCAGATGAAATTGAACCAGGCGATTTTCTGGTGGAATTTGGGTTCTGGCATATAAATGGTTCCTCCCTGGATAGTTGTATGTTATGTAATCGTCTGCAATATCTCCAATGAGTGAAAACTTTTATCTACATACGCCCTCTTATTCCGCTCCACATTCGCCGCAAATTGTGCAAATGCATCTTCTTTCAGAAGAAATGTATACAACTTCTCGATCGGCGCGTAGATGACGTACTGCCAGGCGTAGCGTGCGGAGTCTCCGGCGCGCAAGGGTGGATCTTCGGTGTATTCGCCGTTGATGACCATGATTTTTAACTCGAAGATACGCTGTACAAGTTTGTTGGGGAGTGCGGGTTTTAGGAGGGCGCGGAAGGACTGGTAGAGTAATCGCAGCATTTCTCTTGCCTCCAGACCTTCTCTTCCGAAGTATTCGGCGAATTCAGCAAAATAGGAGGCGTAGCAGGCGCACTCAACGTCCTGTTCAAGTCCTTCGAAATAGTTTTCGATCTCCGCGCCATAGAGATTGTAGGCATCCCGCGTCTCAGAAAGTGTGAAGGTTCCAAATGCGAAAGGCCGGCTTGCTGCACGCAGCAAACTTCCAGTGCGCTTCGCCCCGCGGGCAAATGCCGTGATTTTTCCGCGGTCTCCCGTCAGGAGAATCAGACGTTTATCAAATTCACCGACCGGGGCTGCATAAAGCACCATTCCGGTTGTCTGTATCAAATCTCGCATGCAGCCCTTCCTTCCCTCACTTAAATTTCTTTCGGGTTATATCCGTAATTCTTCATATACATATCGCTGTCTCTCCACTCCCGGCGCACTTTAACCCAGAGTTTCAGGTTGACCTTCGTGTCCATCAGATTTTCAATTTCCATCCGGGCAGCGGTTCCGATACGTTTTAACATTGATCCGCCTTTTCCGATGATGATGCCCTTGTGGGAATCGCGCTCGCACACGATCGTTGCATCCACGTCAATGATGCCGTTTGGGCGCTCTTTCATCTGGTCGATGACAACTGCAATGCCGTGCGGGATCTCGTCGTCCAGCATCCGAAGCGCTTTCTCGCGGATCAGCTCCGCTGCGATCTGGCGCATCGGCTGGTCGGTGACGGTATCCTCATCGTAAAACTGCGGACCTGCCGGGAGATATTTAAAAATACTGCTCTTGACATCCTCAATATTCATCTCTTTGAGAGCCGAAACCGGGATAATCTCCGCAAAATTCAAAATATCCTTATATGCCGCGATAAAGGTCAGAATCTCTTCCTTCGATTTGACCGTATCAATTTTATTAATAACCAGAATGACCGGCGTCTTGATCTTCGAAAGCTGCTCTGCAATGTGACGCTCGCCTGCCCCGATGAAGGTGGTCGGCTCTACCAGCCAGAGAATCACGTCAACCTCTTTTAACGTATTCTCTGCGACATTGACCATGTACTCGCCCAGCTTGTTTTTCGCCTTGTGGATACCCGGTGTGTCCAGAAAAATGATCTGTCCGCGCTCGTCTGTGTAAACCGTCTGGATACGGTTCCGGGTCGTCTGCGGCTTCTCAGATGTGATCGCGATCTTCTGTCCGATCAGGTGGTTCATCAGCGTGGATTTGCCGACATTCGGACGCCCGATCAGGGTCACAAAGCCAGATTTAAACTCTTTTGTATCTGTATTTGCCATCTTGTTTCCTTTCACTTGCATTTAATTTAGTTAAACAGATTCTTCACCGTCTTAAACAGATCCTGATTTGCCTTGACTTTTTCTGCATTTCCAATCGCACAGATGCTCTGCTCACTGAGCACTGCCCTGATAATCGGCGCCAGCGCCCGGATATCCTCCGGGGTAACTGCCAGGATCTCGTCTCTCTCTTTCTGGATCATCGCATCCGTCACGCCGGTAAACCAGGCCGCGTCGGCGCGAATGCCTTTGTACGGCGGCAGAAGCGGCGCATCAAGGTCGCTGATGGTTCCAATCACGAATTTCGTCATATCACGCTCGTCTGCCTCAAACTGCTCCAGATACGGCACGATGCCCTCGTAAACCTCATTCGTCTCGCGCAGGTTCGGATCGCGGTAGGAAACGAAATAGCTGTCGCCAAACCGTCCGGCTCCATTCATGACGCCGTAAGCGCCGCCCTTGACACGGACATTGATCCACAGATAATCATATCCGAGAATGACTTTCAGCGTCCGCAGCGTGCCCTTGTATGCCAGCCCTTTCTCCACGAAATTGCCGCAGCGCGCCAGATAATTGACCTGGGAGGAGGTCATGAAGCCCTCGTTTAAGTTCTCTTTTTTCCACTCAAACGGATAAACGGTTCCGTCGCCCTGTGGAAGACGTTCTTTTAAAAGCGGAAGCGCTGCTTCAAGCCCTGCCTGATCGTCGGCTGCTGCCGTGTAGCTTATCAGCATATTTTCTTTCGTAAACAGGCGTGCCGCCGTCTCCTTTAACTTCGCGATCACCTCGCCCTTTTTCTCCTCAAAGTGCTTTGCCGTCTCTTCAAGGAACTGGTAGAAGCCGATTCCGCCCGTGCAGTCGTCAAATGCCGATTCTGCTGAAAAATAGGAGCTGGCTCTCATCACTGCCGCTGAATGTGCCGCCTGATTTAAACGCATCTGGCTCTTCGACTTCGTCTCCGCCACAATCTCGCCGAGACGTTTCTCATCATCAAGGATTGAATCAAGCAGAATCTCCGCGATCGCTGAAAATCCGAAGTCCAGCTTCTCGCACAGCACCCGGGCACTCGCGGTAAAAATACCGGTAAACGCGCCCTGTTTCCGGCTGTCCGCATAGGAGCTGACGCTGAGCGTGATACCGCCGGTATTTAAGTTGATCTCATCCGACAAATCGCTGTATGTGTGTTTCGTCGTATCGACAAATCCAAGCACTGCTTTCAAAAGTCCCACATACGGCAGATCCCTGGATGGTACACGGTCGGTACGGAACATCACGCGCAGATAACCGATGCCTGAGGTAAAGAGCTCATGTGCCAGCACCTTGGTTCCGCCAATCTCGCGCTCGGCCAGGATAAATTTCTCCGCCTCTTTGCGGATATCTGAGCGTTTCAACAGCGGAATCTTCTCTAAATCTTCCTTCGGGGACGGGGTGTCCTGATACTCTTTCAGCTCTTTCGTGCCATCCACGATCGCCTGAATCTCCTCCGCGCCCAGGCTCTTCTTATATGCTTCCAGCTTTTCACGCAGCTTCTCATCCTCGATCGCCGTCAGTCCCCGCTTCGGGCTGACCGTGATCACCGCCTCAAACGGGTTATCTAAGAGATATTTGCGGATCAGTTCTTCAAAATATCCTTCCTTTGCTGCTTTTTTGAGGAATGCAAATGTCTCCTCATATTCCAGGTGCATCAGCGGATCGCCGCCGTACAGCCAGCTATCTAAGCACTGCAAGCCGTACATCAATCCTTTCGGCGCGTTGCCGAAATCTGCCTCGCGGCTGCGGAATTCATAGTAGTTGATGCCCGCCAGCAGGCTCTTCTGGTTGATGCCATCATCTGCCAGCTTCTTAAGCGTTGCCTTGACAGTCTTTAAAAATGCCTCTTTCTGGCTGCTATCCGCATTTTTCGCAATGACAGAAAAATATGGCTGTAAAATACCATTTTCATAGCTTCCCAGGATATCCTGACCAATCCCGGCGCTGATGAGTTCTTTCTTTAAAACGGCGCCCGGCGCATCCAAAAGCACATACTCCAGGATCTGAAATGCCATGTAGAGAATCGGGTCGAGATCGTCGCCCACCACCGTATTAACCGACAGGTAGGTTGCGTGATCCTCCGGCTCATCCTCAGTGATCGGATAGAAGATCTCACGGTCCTTCGGCGCGTCAAACGGCTTCTGGTAGTGAATTTCAGAATCCACCGGCTGACGGTCATAGTGGCTTAAATACTCACGATCCAGCCAGTCCAGCTTCTCTGCCATATCCATATTTCCGTACAGATAGATAAAGCTGTTGGACGGATGGTAGAATTTGCGGTGGAAATTCAGGAAATTCTCATAGGTCAGCTCCGGGATAACCTCCGGAGCGCCGCCGGACTCATGCGTATAGCAGGTATCCGGGTAAAGCGTGTTCTGCGTGTAGCGGTCAAGCACGCCCTCCGGAGAGGAAAATGCACCCTTCATCTCATTGTAAACGACACCGTTTACCGTGATCGGGCTGTCCGCCGACTCCATCTCGTAATGCCAGCCCTCCTGGCGGAAAATCTTCTCTTCTTTATAGATATTCGGATGCAGAACTGCGTCCATATAGACGTCCATCAGGTTCTGGAAATCTTTGTCGTTGCAGCTTGCAACCGGGTATACCGTCTTATCCGGGTAGGTCATCGCGTTTAAGAAGGTATTTAAGGAGCCCTTCACCAGCTCTACAAACGGATCCTTGACCGGAAATTTCGCCGAACCGCACAAAACGCTGTGCTCCATGATATGCGGCACACCCGTGCTGTCAGATGGCGGGGTACGGAATCCGATGCAGAATACCTTGTTCTCATCATCATTCGAGAGCAGGAACACTCTCGCTCCCGTCTTCTTATGTTCCAGAAGAATCCCCTCGGAATTCAGCTCTTTTACGTGTTTTTCATTCAGGATCTGATAGCTCTTCAAATCTTTTACTGTCATGCTGTCTTTCCTTTCTCTGAAACGATTCCACAGCGCATACAGACATCTGTTGAATCGCATCTTTTTTTCTTCTTTTTTTACAGTCTTCCCATAAATTTGTCTTTTAGTACGGCAAATGCCTCCCGCAGCCACAGGTGCACCGCCAGCACCGGGTCGCACGCAGCTGCCACGCCGACCGGCTCGATCTCCTGTCTGCGCGCGATCGCCTCCGCCCGGAACACATGGTAATTGCTTGTCAGAATCCCGATCCGGATGGTATCGCCGTCCGGGCGCTCACGGTAAAACTCCATCAGGTGTGCCCGCGCCGCCTGCGCCTTGTTGTATTCCTGTCGGTCGATCACCGTCCGGCTGAACTCGATGTTCTGCACCGTGTCGGAGGACTGGTCTTCAATCAGCAGCTTATCCTCCGGAATCCCGTTGTACTGTAAATATTCGTACATCGCCCGCGCCTCGCTGATCTCCTCGCCCGGACCTTTTCCGCCGGAAAGCACCAGAACCGTGTTCGGATATTCCTCCGAATACTCGATCGCCCGATCCAGACGCTGCTTTAGGGAATTGCTGATCTTGGCGCCGCGCACACGCGCTCCCAGCACGATCACATAGTCCGCCGGCTGTCCCGTCGCCGTAATGGCGCTCCAGCCGATCAAAACCTCCGTGATCACCAGAATCAGAAATCCCGCCGCACATACTGTCCCGACGGAAACGCCGATCCACACGGGGATTCTGCCCTCATGCTGGCTGCCAAACCACCATCCAGCAGCCAGAAGTCCCAAAAAGATCGCCAAGCAGGGCCAGATCAAGGCAAACGAAGTCGAAACACCTGAATAAATAACAATTATGATATAATATAACAGGCACAGGACCGCCGTTCCTCCTAAAAACCAAACCATCTGTCATCCTCCTGATGTCCATCCAGCCGCACCTTTACAAATCCAGCGCTTCGTCCTCACGCCGCAGGATATCCTGCGGCTCCGCCATACCGCCTAAGTCTACCCAGAGCTGCTGCTTCGGGTGCGGTGCGCTCTCCTGCGCGGTTCCATCCTCGGTAAAGATGCCTTTCACTTCCACACGCAGGTTACGTCCGTCCGGCTTCATGATCTCGATCGTCTCTCCCACGCTGAATTTATTCTTCTGCTCCAGATGAACCAGGCCATCCCCGCGCACAGCGCCGACCGTTCCCAGATAGGTGTACGGTTTTACATAAGTATTGCTTCCGTATACCTGCGACTCGGTACCCGGTTTATGGAAATAAAATCCTGTGATGTATTCCCGGTGGGTACATTTGCGGATCTCACTCTTATACCACTCCATCTTGGACTGGTATTTTTCCGGGCTTTCCAGATAATCGTCGATTGCGATTCGGTAGGTTCTCGCCACGGTTGCCACATAGAGTGCTGTCTTCATGCGTCCCTCGATCTTGAAGCTGTCGATTCCTGCTTCGACCATCTCCGGAATGTGATCAATCATGCACAGGTCGCGGGAGTTGAAAATATAGCTGCCGCGCTCATTTTCATAGACCGGCATCCACTCGCCCGGTCTTGTCTCCTCCGCCACCGCATATTTCCAGCGGCACGGATGAGTACAGGCGCCCTGGTTCGCGTCGCGCCCCGTCAGAAAATTGCTGAGAAGACATCGTCCTGAATAGGAAATGCACATTGCTCCGTGGATGAAGCTCTCGATCTCCATATCCTCCGGAATATGTTCACGGATCTCGCGAATCTCCTTCAAGGACAGCTCCCGCGCCGTTACCACGCGCTTCGCGCCCTGTTTATACCAGAAAAGGAACGTCCCGTAGTTTGTATTATTTGCCTGTGTGCTGATATGGATCTCCATCTCCGGGAGAATGCGTCTGGCAATCTCAAAGACACCCGGATCGGAAATAATCAGCGCATCCGGCTTGATTTCTTTCAGTTCTGTGAAATATTCTTCCACACCGGCTAAATCATCATTATGTGCAAAAATATTTGCTGTAATATATACTTTGACGCCGCGCTCATGGGCGAACGCAATGCCCTCTTTGATCTCTTCGTTCGTAAAATTCTTCGCCTTTGCCCGCAGACCAAACGCCTCGCCGCCCAGATAGACCGCATCGGCTCCGTAAAGGACCGCCGTCTTGAGGACGTCCAGGCTGCCCGCCGGGATTAAAAGTTCCAGTTTTCTCATGTTTTTCCTTTCTTTTATCGCTTTACACTTAACGCCACGCCATCCCCGATCGGAATGACAGACGTCTCAAATTCTTTCATGTGTGTCAGTTCATATAAATAATCGCGCATCCGCGTGTGGATCGTCCGGTTGCGGCGCTCGACCGCATAGCGGGATTCCACGATATCGCCGTCCTGTAAGACATTGTCCGACAGAAGAACGCCTCCGGACGGAAGCAGACGCAAAATCTGAGGCAGCCAGTGCATATACTGCCCCTTAGCCGCATCCATAAATATAAAATCATAAGGGCCGGAAAGCGTCCCCAGTATCTCTTCCGCATCGCCTTCCAGTAAAGTAATGCACGGCTCTTTTCCTGCCCTTTCAAAATTGCGCTTGGCAATCGGTATTCTTTTTTCGTACTTCTCAATCGTCGTGATCCGGCAGTTTTCCGGCATCACACGGCTCATCAGTAAAGCCGAATAGCCCACAGCCGTTCCTACCTCCAGAATCGACTGCGGGCGCTTGAGAGCAATCAGTGTTTTCAGAAATGCGGAGGTCTCCCTGCGGATGATCGGCACGCAGTCAGCCAGCGCTTCTTCCTCTATCGAGTCGAGCAGCGGTCCGTTGCCCGCATCCAACGACTGGATATAGGCGGTAATTCTGTCATTTACTATCACTTTTATCCTCCTCCGGGCTGGAGGCAGAAGCTGCCGCCTCATCCATCTCCTTCAGCATCTCCAGAGAAGTCTGGGCGGTGCTGAACTGATAGGTTCCCGGATATATCTTGTATTCATAAATCTTTGCCTGTAGCACAAAGACCACGCGGCTTTGAATCAAACCGACGCGTTCCAGCGCTTCGCCTGCCTCGGAGGTGCTTTCGCTTTCCTCGATGGTAACCGTTCTCATTCTTCCCGGCTCTGCCTCAACTGCGGTCGGGTTAAATATCTCATGCCCCAGCCAGTAGCCCTTCGTTACGCCCTCATAGAGCAGAAACAGTGTCAGTATCAGAAAAACGATCCGGAACACACTGTCCAGAATCGATACTGCGATATGGGGTTTCCCAGATGTCCGGCTCATATGCCACCTCCGTGCTGCTTTTGCAGTCTTCTACACTTCCATGATGATCGGAAGAATCATCGGATTTCTCTTCATCTTCTTCCATAGGAAATCACTCAGGCTGTCGCGGATAATGTTCTTGATCTTGCCCCAGTCGCTCACGTGCTTCTCAAGACAGCTTTGTACGGCTTCATCCACGATTCTCTGTGCCTCTTCCATCAGATCCTCGGACTCACGCACATAGACGAAACCTCGGGACACAATATCCGGTCCGGCTAAGAGCTGGTTGCTGTATTTCTCCAGCGTCAGTACCACGATAATGATACCGTTCTGTGCTAGGTTCTGGCGGTCGCGCAGAACGATATTTCCGACATCACCAATGCCCAGACCATCGACCAGGATACCGCCCGCCTGTACATGGTCGGCAACGCAGTAGCCCTCGTCCCCGATCTCGATCACATCGCCTGAACGCATCAGGATGACATTTTCCTTCGGAATGCCCATTGAGATTGCCAGGTTGCGCTGCGCCATCAGGTGGCGGTACTCACCGTGTACCGGAATCGAGAATTTCGGACGAACTAAGGAGTACATCAGCTTGATCTCCTCCTGGCAGGCATGTCCGGATACGTGGGTATCCTGGTTGATAACCTCTGCGCCCTTCATCGACAGCTCGTTGATAACTCTTGCAACGGCTTTCTCATTGCCCGGAATCGGGGTGGAGCTTAAAATAACCACGTCGCCCGGCATGATCGAAACCTTCTTGTGCAGGTCTGCCGCCATACGGGACAGTGCCGCCAGAGACTCGCCCTGGCTGCCGGTCGTGATAAGGACGGTATCCTCTTTCTTATAATTTTTCAGATGTTCAATGTCGATCAGTGTATTTTCCGGAATATTAATGTATCCAAGTTCGCTCGCCGTGCCGATGACATTGACCATGCTTCGGCCCTCGACCACTACCTTACGTCCATAGTGGTATGCCGTATTGATGATCTGCTGGACACGGTCTACGTTGGAAGCAAACGTCGCAACGATGATCCGGTTGTTCTTGTGCTCTGCAAAAATCGAATCAAAGGTCTTGCCGACGGTGCGCTCCGACATCGTAAATCCCGGACGGATCGCGTTGGTACTGTCGCACATCAGCGCCAGCACGCCTTTCTTTCCAAGCTCGGCAAAACGCTGCAGATCCGCCGGTTCACCGAATACCGGTGTGTAATCGATCTTGAAGTCGCCGGTGTGGACGATAATACCAGCCGGGGAGAAGATCGCAAGCGCCGATGCATCTGCGATACTGTGGTTCGTCTTGATAAACTCAATCCGAAAACATCCGAGATTGATGGACTGTCCGTGCTTTACGACCTTGCGGCGGACGGTCTTCATCATATTATGCTCTTTTAATTTATTCTCAATCAGTCCGATCGTCAGTTTGGTGCCGTATACCGGTGCCGGAACATCGCGGAGTACATACGGCAGCGCGCCGATATGGTCCTCATGTCCGTGCGTGATCACAAAGCCCTTGACTTTGTCAATGTTGTTCTTTAAATAGGATACATCCGGGATAACCAGATCGATTCCCAGCATATCGTCGCTCGGGAATGCCATACCGCAGTCTACTACAATAATGCTGTCTTCATATTCGAAGGCAGTCATATTCATACCGATCTGTTCCAGACCACCGAGCGGTATGATCTTTACCTTATTATGATTTGTTTCCTTTTTCAATCAATGCACCTCCAAAAATTTGATTTTTAGATTTTTATTCGATATCAACGCCCAGATCGCTCATCAGCTCCGCAAACACCTTGGACATATACTCCAGTTCTCCGTCATCGTCCACAAATTCGTAAGCTGCTTCTGCATCCTCCGGCTTTGATGTATCTCTCAACAAATAGCACTCTCCATCGCCGTCCTTCGTATCACTTGCCAGTAGATAGGACTCGCCATTTAACTTTGTCTCTTCCAGGACATACAGCTTCACTTCCTCGCCGTTCTCATCCCTCAGCGTGATGCTGTTTTCCATATTATTCAGTTCATCTAACATTGAATCCAGGTTTCCCATTCTATGATTCTCCTTCTATTCTTTATTTTCAATCATTGATTTTTATCACTGATAATTTATTCTTCCGCTTTTCCTTGTGCCTGTAAATCCAAATATCCCTGCAAAATCAATACTGCCGCAATCTTATCAATCACGCTCTTCCGGTTTTCCCGGCGCACTCCACTCTCGATCAGGATCTGCTCCGCCGCATTCGTCGTCAGACGCTCGTCCCACATAACGACCGGAAGGTTCGTCCGCCGTTCCAGCATCTCTTTAAATGCCAGCGTCTTTTCAACGCGCTCACCCAGCGTATTATTCATATTTTTAGGATACCCCAAAACAATCGTCCCAACCTCGTATTCCCGGATCAGCTCTTCAATCCGGGCGCAGGTCTGGCGAAGTTTGTTCTCATCCTTCCGTGTGATCGTCTCAATCCCCTGTGCTGTAATGCCTAACGGATCGCTGACTGCCACTCCCGTGGTCTTCGATCCAAAATCAAGCCCCATAATTCTCATATTCTATTTTCTCCATAACAAAACAAGCTGGCAGCCCGTCAGATATTGGACTGTTGTCGCCAGCTGTTTACTCTTCCGCTTTTTAATTGCCGTGCTGCATCCACTCTTTACTGAAGCTTCGTCTCAATATATACCTTCACAAGCTCTTCCAGAATTTCGTCACGCTCTACCTTCATAATCAGGCTTCTGGCACTCTTGTGGCTGGTAATATAGGTCGGATCTCCAGACATAATATATCCTACAATCTGATTGATCGGGTTGTAACCCTTCTCCGTCAGCGCTGTATATACCTGTTCCAGAACCTGGCTTGCCTCCAGCTTCTTCTCTTCCTGTACTGCTCTAAAAAACTGTGTATTGCTGATATCACCCATTTTGTCTTCACGTCCTTTTAAATACCCGCCGCGCTCTGTCACTCTGCGGATCCATGCGTGCAGGTAAACTACTCTTTTTTATTTTACTCTACTTTACCCCATTCGGCAAGTTATTTTTTATCATTATAATCATCCAGGAAATTGTACGTCCAATCGTCCTTGTGGTAACCGATCACAGTCTTTAAGTTGATATTGTGGACACTCTTAAAGATATTTTTCTCGATCACGTCGCTCTCCTTGCGAAAATGGGCGATCAATTCCTTCATCTCATCGCGCTTGGAACCGCGTCCGCCTCCGCAGCTCACGCAATTTTCAGTAAAACGGCACGCGCACTGTATAAACTGCAGTCCGTTGTAATCGCGCCACGCCTTGACCGCATCTTCCTTGATAAGATACATCGGACGGATCAGCTCCATGCCCTCGAAATTCTGGCTGTGCAGCTTCGGCATCATCGTCTCAATCTTGCCGCTGTACAGCATTCCCATGAGGATCGTCTCGATCACATCATCAAAATGATGCCCAAGCGCAATTTTATTGCAGCCCAGCGCTTTCGCCTGTGCATAGAGGTGACCGCGTCGCATTCTGGCACAAAGGTAGCACGGATTCTGTTCGATCGTCGCCACCGTGTCGAAAATATCGCTCTCAAATACCGTCAGCGGAATGCCGAGAAGTTTCGCATTGTCCTGGATGATCTTCCAGTTATCCGCATTGTAGCCCGGATTCATCACTAGAAAAACGGTTTCAAACTGGAATTTTCCATGTTTTTTCAATTCCTGGAAAAGTTTCGCCATCAGCATGGAATCCTTGCCGCCGGAGATACAGACTGCGATCTTGTCGCCCTCCTGAATCAGGTCGTAGGTGTTGAGCGCCCGCGTAAACGCCCGCCAGATCGGCTTGCGGAATTTTTTTATAATACTCTGCTCAATTCTCGCCCGTTTTTCCTCTCGATCCGCCTCGGATTCTCCGCCTACGAAGCGGGACAGGGAGAGGCGCAGCCACGCACGGTAACCACCCTCCACATTGACCGCGTCAAATCCGTCTCCGGTCAGACGACGCACCCACTCCTGGCTCTTCTCACCGGTATGGCACATCACGTACACTGGATGCATTTTGTCTAACCTGGCTGTTTCCTCCTCATATTGCTCTTCCAGCCGGGACGCCGGGAGGCTTACCGCCCCCGGAAAAGTTCCGCGCATATACTGGTCCTGCGGGCGGATGTCCACGATCGTCTTCTCCGCATCCTTTAACGCTTCCAGCTCCTCAATCGTAATCGTTTTCATTGTATATTCTCCTGTATCCGTTATCTGCAAAATCCTCTTTAAGAAAAAGAATGTAAAAAATGTGCCTACCCATGTACAGTAACCACAATTCTCATGAAATGAAACAAAAGCACAGGATCCGCGCTGACAGTGCTCTGCCAAACAAACGGGTCCTGTGTTTTTCTGCTGTTTTGTTACCGTTCACGCGCACGTAACCAGTAACTCATTTTCTGTTAATTATAACACTCTCCCTGCATTCTGGGAAGTCCTATTTCTATAATTAGTCTCTTAGTCCTCTGTAAAGAGTGGTGTGGAATAATAGCGGTCACCGCTGTCCGGAAGAATCGCTACGATGGTTTTCCCCTTATTTTCCGGGCGTTTTGCCAGCTCAATCGCACCATGCAGGGCTGCGCCGGAGGAAATACCGACTAAGATGCCCTCTTTGTGTGCCAGAAGTTTTGCTGCCGCAAATGCATCCTCATTCTCCGCCTCGAAAATCTCATCATAAATCTTCGTGTTCAGTACATCCGGTACAAATCCGGCGCCGATACCCTGAATCTTGTGTGCGCCGCCCTTGCCTGTCTTTAATACCGGGGATGAAGCTGGCTCCAGCGCTACGACTTTCACATTCGGGTTCTGGGATTTTAAGTATTCGCCGGTACCTGTCAGAGTTCCGCCGGTACCAACACCTGCGATCAGGATATCAACCTTTCCGTCGGTATCATTCCAGATCTCCGGACCAGTGGTTGCTCTGTGAACCGCCGGATTGACCGGATTGACAAACTGACCGGCTAAGAAACTGTCCGGTGTCTCTTTTGCCAGCTCTTCTGCCTTCTCGATCGCGCCCTTCATGCCCTTTGCGCCCTCAGTCAGGACAATCTCTGCACCGTACGCTTTCAGAATGTTGCGGCGCTCCACGCTCATCGTCTCCGGCATCGTCAGGATGATGCGATATCCCTTCGCTGCTGCGATGGACGCCAGACCGATACCGGTATTGCCGGAAGTCGGCTCGATGATGACAGAACCCTCTTTCAGGACACCTCTCTTCTCTGCATCCTCAATCATGCCTTTTGCAATCCGATCCTTCACGCTTCCAGCCGGGTTTAAATACTCCAGTTTTACCAGAACCGTTGCTTCCAGTCCCAGCGCTTTCTCAACATTCACAACCTCAACTAACGGTGTGTTTCCTACCAGTCCCAGTGTTCCCTTATAAATGTTTGCCATGATGATTTCCTCCTAATATCTGTGATGATTTTTATATTTTTTAATTTTTATAGATTTCTATAGATTCTTCTTTTTTCCAGAACTCATTTCCAATTTGAAAAACTCGCTCCAAAAGAAGTTTAAAATGCGAAAAGAGCCCATCCTCTATACACATTTCCCGCCCGTCCAATCCAGCTTTTCTGCCGCCTGTCCTGCTTGTTTTTCTGTGTACGCGGATGCGCTCTTTCTATATCCTTAACCCTTATGAATAAAAAGATTCACGAAACCCGTTTTCCCCGGAACCCCCGCTTACCGAAGTCCAGCTTTCTGGTTTTCGCGTACACAAATGCGACAACAACATCGATCTATACAGGTACAAACATTGCTGCAACACATCGTATTCATCCAAAAACCATTGACTGCTTTCATGATCTTCACTCCTCTTCTTTTTTCCTATCGACTTAGTAGGTATGTTATCACTTTATGCAACATCTGTCAACCCTTTTTTGCCTGTTGTTACTGTTCACGCATACGTGCCCAGTAACGGAATTTGCCGTGGCTTCGCATTTAAATACGGCAAATTCCTGCTTCCACCACGTTTTCTTACGGCACTTTCGGTTCCAAAAGTGCCTACCCGTGAACTGTATCTACCCGTTCCGTATATGTGAACATTTCTTCACGTCTTTCTTGACAAACGCAGACTGCACCTTTACAATAAAATACCGAACTGATGGGTAAAAAACGTTTTTCCAGCGTGGTTAAAGCGTTTTTTGCTGATTTTCCGGTAACGATTTGGCACTTTCATCGTTATCATAACAGAACCTGTTGCTATTTAGTATAGCACATTTTATTTTACGGAACAAGAAAACAGCGGCACACAAGATGATTGCCGCAGATGAAAGGATTTAAACCATGAAAAATCCGCTTCACTACCAATTATCGGAATACGACTGCGGTCCGACCTCCCTCTTAAACGCGATCAGCTTTTTGTTTGAGCGCGAGGAAATTCCGCCGGAGATTCTTCGAAATATCATGCTCTACTGCCTCGACTGCTACGGTCCGGAGGGATCGGCTGGAAAGAGCGGCACCTCCTGCACGGCGATGATGTTTTTGAGCAACTGGCTGCAGGGACTCGGCGATATCGGAAAGCTTCCCGTGTCCAGCCGCTATCTGCGCGGTTCGGATGTCTATGTCGGGGACAACAGCCTGCTTCTCGACGCCCTGCACCGGGGCGGCGCGGTTGTCGTGCGCCTTTACTATGAGGTAGCACATTATGTGCTGTTTACCGGTGTCAAAGATGGACAGATCCTGCTCTTTGATCCGTATTACCAGACGGTTCCATTTACAAAACCAGACGAGAAAGAGGCGCTTCTTGTGACCGACCACCCATTTTCATGGAACCGCTCCGTGCCATTTTCCTATTTTAACCGGGAATCGATGGAGCTCTATGCGCTGGGCGAAATGGCAGGACGCGAGGCAGTGCTTCTGTTTAACCGGAATACGGTGCTGACGGAGGAAGCTACGATCGAATATTTCATATAAGGGTAATACAGCAAATTAAAAAAGAATGTGCCTTTTTGTGTAATAGGGAATTCCAGGGAATTTCCTATTACACAAAGAAACTGCTGACAGAATATATTATAAGGGAGTATCATATGTTAAATTCATTTTCACGAACGGAACTTCTCCTCGGCAGGGATGCCATGGAGCGTTTATCAAAAGCACGCGTTGCCATCTTCGGCATCGGCGGAGTCGGCGGCTATGCGGTGGAGGCCCTCGCGCGCAGCGGTGTCGGCACGCTTGATCTCATCGACGATGACAAGGTCTGCTTAACCAACATCAACCGCCAGATCATCGCAACCACCTCCACCATCGGAAAGTACAAGGTTGATGTCGCTGAGGAACGCATCAAATCCATCAATCCACATGCGGTTGTCCACACCTACAAGACATTCTACATGCCGGATACCGCGAAGGAATTTGATTTTTCCCAGTATGACTACGTGATCGACGCAATCGACACCGTGACGGGAAAGCTGATTCTGGTGGAACAGGCGGAAGAAACCCACACGCCGATCATCAGCTCGATGGGCGCCGGAAACAAACTGGATCCGACCGCTTTTGAGGTGACCGATATTAATAAAACCTCTGTTTGTCCTCTCGCGAAGGTCATGCGGCGGGAGCTGAAAAAACGCGGGATCAAGAAGCTGAAAGTGGTTTATTCGAAAGAAAAACCACTGACGCCGGTGGATGATATGGCTACCTCCTGCCGTTCCCACTGTGTCTGCCCGCCGGGAACCGCACGCAGCTGTACCGCCAGACGGCAGATTCCGGGGAGTATCTCTTTTGTACCGTCAGTAGTGGGACTGATTATTGCCGGAGAAGTTATTAAGGATCTCGTTGGGGTTCATTGATTGCTTACTGATTAATTTGTTAAGCCGATATATTCTATTTGTGTCTTTTTTTTAATTTTATATGTATGTAAAAAACCAATGAATCCCATCTTGGGGGTATCATTGGTTTTTTCGTTTTCTGTCTTTTATTCTTTTTCCAGTAAAAGCACCTCTTCATTCAGTGCCTTCGTGAAGATTCCCTTCACCGTCTTATTTTTCAATCCTTCTTCGTATGGCACGGCACCTTTGACATACTGGCGGGTGTGTCCCATCATGTATTTGGTTCCGTCAATCTCGATTGGTTCTTCGAGAAGGATTTCTTCTTCGGTTCCGAGGAAGCGCCCGCGGTATTCTAAGGACTGCTGTTTTTCCAGTGCCAGCAGGATATCGCTGCGGACGGATTTGGTTCCTTCTGGTACCTGATCCGGCATATCGGCGGCGCGGGTGCCTGCGCGGCGGGAGTATTTGAATATATGCATTTCATAGAAATGGATCGCTTTTAAGAAGCGTTCTGTTTCGGCAAATTCTTCTTCGGTCTCGCCCGGGAATCCTACGATGACATCGGTCGTGATCGCCGGATTGTCAAATTCTTCCCGCAGAATTTCACAGCACGCCTGATATTCAGCAGCGTTGTAGCGGCGGTTCATGCGCTTTAAAGTCGCGTCACAGCCACTCTGGAGTGACAGATGGAAGTGCGGGCAGATGGTCCGCAGCCTCGCCAGCTCTTTGGCAAATTCGCGGGTTACGATACGTGGTTCAAGAGAACCAAGGCGCAGGCGCTCAATGCCCGGAATCTGGTCGAGACGTTTGATTAAAGTCAGCAGATTTTCTTGCTGCTCATCCTTGAAATCGACACCATAGGAGCTTAAATGAATACCTGTCAAGACAATTTCCTTGTATCCGGCTTCCGCAATCCCGCGCACCTCGTGCTCGATGTCCTCCGGGCGGCGGCTGCGGACGCGTCCTCTCGTATATGGTATAATACAATAGCTGCAAAACTGGTTGCAGCCGTCCTGTACCTTGATAAAGGCACGCGTATGGTCAGCAATCCGGCGGATATGGAGTTCTTCGTATTCCTGTGAATGTCCGATATCCAGAATCTCACCGCTGTTTTCGTGATCTGTAAAATAATCATCCAGAATCTGTACCAGATCTTTTTTCTGGTTATTGCCGACGATCAGATCGACCGCCTCATCTTTTTTCAGCTCCGCGCCTGCTGCCTGCACATAACAGCCGACCGCCACAACAGCCGCCGACGGGTTCATTTTCTTTGCCCGGTGCAGCATCTGGCGCGATTTCCGGTCGGCAACATTCGTCACGGAACACGTGTTGATAATATAAACATCCGCTCCTTCCCGGAACGGCACAATCTCATATCCTGCATCCTCTAAGAGCTGCTGCATGGCTTCCGTCTCATACGAGTTCACCTTGCAGCCCAGATTGTGGAATGCCGCTTTTCTCATTTTTATCTCCTTTAAATTGAATCCTCTCTTGACTTTTGTCAGATTACTTTGTAGTATAAAAGTATTATTGTAGATAGAGGAGGTTTTTTTCATGAAAACAGTTCGTATTTCTTTAAACTCGATCGATAAAGTTAAATCCTTCGTCAACGACTTAGCAAAGTTCGACGTAGATTTTGACCTTGTTTCCGGACGTTATGTGATTGACGCTAAATCCATCATGGGTATCTTCAGTCTGGATCTGTCCAAACCGATCGATTTAAACATCCATTCTGAGAACCAGATCGATGAGATCTTAACGACACTGGCTCCGTACATTGTATAGCAACCATTAGAACGATCGAGATGGTTCTGTTTGAAACGAAAAAAACCGCTGTTAAGCAACTCGCTTTGCAGCGGTTCTTTTTTTTCATAGAGAACTGCGTCCTATGAAAAAAACTCCGCGAGGATGCGCACTCGCGCGAAGCAAAAAACTGTCGCAAGCGACCGCGCGAGACGCCCGAATGTGCCAAGGCACATTCTTTTTTATATATGACTAGCACCGGATAACCTCAACCGTATCGATCGCCTCTTTTACCAGCGCATCTATCTTCTCTTCCAGATTGCGCTCGGATTTTTCAATCAGGTGCAGGACCGGCTTGGTAACCGGGTGTTTGGCTACGAAGATGGTGCAGCAATCTTCATACGGCTCGATCGATGTCTCGTAGGTACCGATTTTCAGGGAAATATCGACGATATCCTGTTTGTCGAAACCGATCAGCGGGCGGAAGACCGGAAGTGTGCAGACTGCATTGGTAACCGCCAGGGAATGAACCGTCTGGGATGCTACCTGACCGATGCTCTCGCCGGTGATGAGTCCGAGACAGTCGTCTTTCTTCGCCAGCTCTTCCGCGATCTTCATCATGTAGCGGCGCATGATAATCGTCAGCTCCTCATGCGGGCACTGCTCGTAAATGTAGAGCTGGATATCTGTGAAATTGACTACGTTTAATTTGATCGGACCTGCGTATTTTGCTACCTGTTTTGCCAGATCGACTACTTTCTGTTTTGCACGGTCGCTGGTGTATGGCGGCGCATGGAAATAGGTTGCCTCGATGGTAACGCCGCGTTTTGCGATCATGTATCCTGCCACCGGGCTGTCGATACCGCCGGATAAAAGCAGCATCGCGCGTCCATTGGTTCCGACCGGCATACCGCCCGGTCCCGGAATCACCAGAGAATATACGTTGATACGTTTTGCACGCAGTTCCACATTTAAAAGAACATCCGGATTGTGTACGTCTACCTTCGTCTCCGGGAATGCGTCCAGGATGACCTCACCGAGATCGCGGTTGACTTCCTCGGAGGTATGCGGATACTGTTTGTTGGCACGGCGGGTGTTTACCTTGAACGTAAAGTGTTTATCTGGGTATGCTTTGTCCACATACTCAACAATCTTCGCTTTCAGGTCGTCATAGCCGTTGTCCTCTAACTGGACCATCGGACAGATCGCCGCAATACCGAATACCTTTTTCAGTGCGTCGATGACCTCATCGTAATCAAATTCTTCCGCTGCGGTCGCATAGATACGCCCTGCCTCCTTGGTTACAGTAAATTTTCCATCAAGACGTTTTAACGAGTGGTGGATGTGGGACACCAGCGCGTCCTCGAATACATAGCGGTTTTTACCTTTCAGGCCAATCTCCGCATATTTAATCAAAAATGTATGAAACATGAAATTCCCTTTCTACAACAGGCTGTCATTCTTCTGCTTTCCCGCAAAAAACTGAACAGCCATTCTTTAAACAGCCCTTTTATTTCATCTGGTAACGGCGCAGTACCGGAAGCAGCTCTCCCAGAACGCCGATCGCATAGTCTACTTCTTCCTCGGTATTCAGATCACCCAGACTGAACCGGATCGTCGAATCGAGAAGTTCTTTTTTCACGCCGATTCCCTTTAAAGTACCGCTGATGCCCGGATGATTGGACGAGCAGGCGGAACCGGATGATACATAAACTCCTTTGTCCTCCAGCGCATGGAGAAGTACCTCGCTGCGGACGCCCTCAAAGCTGGCGCTGACGATCTGCGGCGCGTTGGTGCGGTCCTCACTGCCGTTGATGGTGACGCCGCCGAGCGGTTTCAATCCCGCAATCAGGTGCTCCCGGAGTGTATACAGCTTTTCGATGCGTGCATCAAAATCTTTGTACGCCTCGCGTGCTGCCACACCGAGTCCGACACACCCCGGCACATTTTCCGTACCGGAACGCATGCCCTTCTGCTGGCCGCCGCCAAACAGAATCGGGCGGATCTTGACACCGTCGCGGATATAGAGGAATCCGACGCCCTTCGGCGCATGGATCTTGTGTCCGCTGACGGAAAGCAGGTCAATTCCCTGTTTTTTCGGACGGATCTTATATTTTCCATATGCCTGGATCGCATCGACATGAAACAATGTCTTCGGATTTTTCTTCTTGATGCATTGGCTGATCGCCTCGATCGGCTCTACTGCTCCGACCTCGTTATTGACGTACATCACAGACACCAGGATCGTGTCCTCGCGGATAGCTTTTTCCAGATCCTCCAGAGAAATATGTCCCAGATGATCAACCGGAAGATAGGTCACCTCAAAGCCCATCTCCTCCAGAAATGACATCGTATTGTAGATCGACGGATGTTCCACACCGGTCGTGATAAGGTGTTTTCCGGCTCTGCGGTTTGCCAGCGCCGTGCCGATCAGCGCCGTATTGTTCGACTCTGTTCCGCCGGAAGTAAAGAGAATCTCCTTCTCCTGCACTTTCAGTGTATCCGCGATCGCCTTCTTTGCCTCGCGAATCAAATTTTCTGCTTCCACACCTTTTCTGTGCTTCGCCGCCGCGTTTCCGTAGTTGACGCACATTGCATCAACGACCGCATCCTTTACGCAGTCCAGCACCTTGGTGGTCGCTGAATTATCAAAATAGGCTTCCATTTTTATCTCTATCTCCTTTGTAATTTTCCAATTACACTTCCAACTGCAGCATCAGTGCCGACAGCATACACAAACCTGCCGTCTCCGTCCGCAAAATTCTCTTTCCAAGCGTTACGATCTCCGCCCCGTTTTCCCTGGCCAGCTCGACTTCTTCGTCCTCAAAACCGCCCTCCGGACCGATGAAAACGGCGATATCCGTACCCGGCTTGACCGACGCCAGCAGTTCCCTCGTTTTCCGGATGCCGTCCGCCGACTCATATGGCAGAAGAACCATATCGTACCCGGCTGCCTCTTTGACCGCCTCTTTGTAGTTCATAAGCGGCGCCACCTCCGGGATAAGGCTGCGCTTGGACTGCTTCGCGGCGCTCTCAGAAACCGCATTCCAGCGTTTTCTCTTCGCGTCCGCTTTTTTCGCATCCAGCTTGACAACTGAGCGCTTCATGCTGACCGGAACCACCCGGTATGCCCCCAGCTCCACCGCCTTCTGGATGATCAGTTCCATCTTATCGCCCTTCGGAAGCCCCTGGAACAGGTGAATCCGCGCCGGAAGCTCTTTGTTTTCCCATTCTTCCAGAATCTTTGCCGAAACATACTCTGGTTCCAGTTCTTCCACGCGGCAGAAATAGTCGCCGCCCTCACGGCTGCTGATCAGGATCTCCTCGCCCGGCTTCATCCGCAGAACATTGCGAATATGGTTGACATCCGCGCCCTCAATCCGGATTTCTTCCGCCCCGATCTGGTGCGGTTCCACAAAAAAATGGTACATGATTATTTCTTCCTCGCTGTGACAGAAACCCACTCGCCCTGATGGGTAATCTCTACAATCTCAAAGGCATCGTTCGCCTCAAATGCCGCCTTGACTGCCTCTTCCTTCATATCAATGATACCCGATGTGATGAAGATACCATTTTTCTTAATATGAACCGGGATCTCTTTCTGCAGCATGATGATAACGTCTGCCAGGATGTTGGCAACCGCAATGTCGTAATACTCGTATTTTACCTCGTCCTGCACTGCTTTATCGTCGATGATGTTGCCCTGTACGACCTTGAACTGCTCCGGTGCGATTCCGTTTGCTTCCAGATTCTCGCCAACGGCTGTGATCGCATTTTCATCCAGATCCGTTCCAAATACGTGTTTTGCGCCCAGTTTTAACGCCGTGATGCCTAAGATACCGCTTCCGGTTCCGACATCAAGCACCTCTGAATCCGGTGTCACGTATTTCTCGAGCTGGCGGATGCAAAGCTGCGTTGTCTCATGCATGCCCGTACCAAACGCCGTACCCGGATCGATCTGAATCAGCAGCTTGTCCTTGTGCTCCTCCGGCACCGTCTCCCAGGTCGGCTTGATGAGGATGTGATCGACCGTAAACGGTTTGAAATACTGTTTCCAGTTGTTGATCCAGTCCTTATCCTCCGTCTCGGATTCTGCAAACGTGCAGGCGCCCAGATCGGTAAACGGCTTCAATTCTTCCAGCGCCTCTTTGACTTTCGCCATCATCGCCGGGATATCATCATCCTCATCGAGATAAAAACTTACCTTCGCCACGCCCTCATCCGGCGGAAGCTCCGGCAGAATGTCGATGAACATTCCCTTCGTCTCTTTCTCGGTCAGTGGGATATTGTCCTCAATCTCAATGCCCTCGATGCCGAGTTCATCCAATGTGTAGCTGATGAGATCCACCGCCTCTGTGGTGGTCGTCAGCGTAAATTTCTTCCATTTCATGTTCGTTACCTCTCTTTATTGAAACGACTTATCAGCCAAATATTCACGTTTCATCACGCAGCTATTTTTGCATCATTTTCACTGTAAATGTGTCAAACGTTACTGTTCACAGGTAGGCACTTTTGGAACCGAAAGTGCCGTAAGAAAACGTGGTGGCAGCAGGAATTTGCCGTATTTAAATGCGAAGCCACGGCAAATTCCGTTACTGGGCACGTATGCGTGAACAGTAACTGTCAAACGAATGAATCCGCCTAATCGTTTTAATTTTCTTTTCTAATTTCCCGATAAAATTTTCACAAACAGGATCGCCAGCACCACTAGAATCAGCGGGCGCACGATCTTCTGTCCATTTCCCATTACCAGGCCGGAACCGATATAATTTCCTAAAATACTGCAGATCGCCGCAGCCAGCCCCAGCGTGTAAATGATCTTGCCGTGAATCACAAATGTGACAAACGCCGCCACATTAGACGAAAGATTGATCGCCTTTGTCGTACCCGCCGCCTCTTTCATCGTATAGCGCGCCGCTCCTGTGAGCACCAGCAGCAGAAAAGTTCCGGTTCCCGGTCCGTAAAAGCCATCATAAATACCGATGATCAGCGCGGATGCCAGCGCAATCAGAAATGATTTCCGCTCCGGCAGGGTGCCCGCCAGCGAATCATCGCCCATTTTCTTATTCCGCATAACATAAAATGCAACAATCGGAAGAATCACGATCATCATATACTGTAAAATCTTATCGCTGACTAACAGAGTCAGGTTCGAACCGATCGAAGAACCGATCAGCGCCGCCATGATAAACCAGACCACCTTCTTAAACTGTATGTAACCGTTTTTGGCAAACCGCCCGGTCGCGATTGCCGTTCCCATCATGGAACTCATTTTGTTGGTTCCGAGCGCCATATGGGTCGGAACCCCGGCGATCAGGTACGCCGGAAGTGAAATCAATCCGCCTCCCCCTGCGATCGCATCCACAAAGCCTGCCAGAAATACCATCGGGCAGACGATTATAAACTGCAGTATCGTGCAATCCATGCTACATCCTCCAAAATTTTCATGCACGCCCAAATTCCTCCTGCCGTCGCAAAACAGAAATCAAAAAGCACTCCGGGCATACATTTCTATTCTTATTGCAAAAACTCCGCCAGTGCATAGGTACTGACATCCAAGCCATATTCAGTCAGGCGGATATGGCTATCTGTCTGGACCGATGCTTCCAACAATCCTTCTTTCAAAAGCCGCTCGATCACCTCGCCGTACACCGCTTCCATCGCCACGCCAAACCGGCGTTCAAACTCTGCCGTCCGGACGCCGCCGGTCAGCCGCAGCCCCAGAAACATAAATTCTTCCATCCGCTCCTGACGGCTCAGTTCGTGTATTTCCTCATACTGCGCGCGCGCTGCCAGTTCTTCTTTCGTAAACACCAGATAACGGTTCAAATCCGCCGTCACCTGAAAGCGTTTCCCGCCCACCAGCGAGGATGCCCCCAGACCAAGCCCCAGATACTCCACACCGGTCCAGTAACCGATGTTGTGGCGGCAGGCATAGCCCGGTCTGGCATAATTGGAAATCTCATACCGCTCATAGCCCAGCTTCGCCAGCGTTGTTTTCGTATGGTGGTACATATTCCGGTCTGTCTCCTCATCCGGCAGACATTTGCAGCCTTCATACTTCGTCTGTAAACGCTTTGGCATAGAGGCGTAATCGCCGTATTTTTCCAGATCCGCGCACATCTCCCCGTACTCTTCATATAACGGCGTGCCTTCTTCCACAATCAGGCTGTATGCGGAAATATGTTCCGGTTCAAGGTCGCAGACGAACCGCAGAGTCTCCTGCCAGCTCTCCTCCGACTGTCCCGGAAGCGCCGACATCAGATCGACATTGATATTGTCAAATCCAGCGTCCCGCGCAGCACGAAAACTCTGTAAAAACTGCTCCCGCGTATGAATCCGCCCTAAAAGCCGCAATTCCTCCTCCGAAGCCGACTGCAGCCCCAGACTCAGGCGGTTGACCCCTGCATTCCGGTAACCGGCTGCCGAATCCGGCGTCAATGTCCCCGGATTCGCCTCCATCGTGATCTCCGCATCCGGCTCTACCCGAAAGACCTGCCGGACGGCTGCCAGAATCCGCTCAACCGCCGATGGTGGAAGCAGGGACGGCGTTCCGCCGCCGATAAAGATCGTCTCCACCGTCCGCCCTGTCAGGTTTAGCCTCAACGCCGCATTTTCAGAGCACTGCCCTGCATCCTCTTCCGAAATGCTTTCAATCTCCCGGATCAGCTGATCCACATATTTCTCCCGCACGCACGCATCGGACGCAAACGAAAGAAAATCACAGTAACGGCATTTGCGGACGCAGAACGGGATGTGTATATATAATTCCATTATTCCTCGTCCAGCTTCAGGACGCTCATAAATGCCTTCTGCGGAATCTCTACGTTTCCGATCTGACGCATACGTTTCTTTCCTTCCTTCTGCTTCTCCAGAAGTTTTCTCTTTCGGGAAATATCTCCGCCGTAGCATTTTGCCAGAACGTCCTTCCGCATTGCCTTGACCGTCTCGCGGGCAATGATCTTTCCACCAACCGCCGCCTGGATTGGAATCTCAAATAAATGACGCGGAATCTCATCCTTGAGCTTCTCGCACATTTTTCTGCCGCGCTCATATGCCGAACCTTCGAATACGATGAAAGAGAGCGCGTCCACTTCCTCGCGGTTGACGAGAATATCCAGTTTTACCAGCTTGGATTCCTCGTAGCCCTTTAACTCATAATCAAACGACGCGTAACCGCGGGAGCGCGATTTCAATGCATCGAAGAAATCATAAATAATCTCATTTAACGGAAGTTCATATTTCAGCAGCGCACGGCTCGCCTCAATATACTCCATTCCCAGATAAACGCCGCGGCGCTCCTGGCACAGCGTCATGATCGCACCGACAAACTCGGTCGTAACCATGATCTCCGCCGACACGATCGGCTCTTCCATATAAGCAATCTCGGACGGATCCGGCAGATTTGACGGGTTCGTCAGCTCAATCATATCGCCGTTCGTCTTGTGCACCCGGTATACAACGCCCGGCGCCGTTGTCACAAGATCCAGATTGTACTCGCGTTCCAGGCGTTCCTGGATAATATCCAGATGGAGAAGCCCCAGGAAACCACACCGGAAACCAAAGCCCAGCGCTACCGACGTCTCTGGCTCAAAATAGAGCGCTGCATCGTTGAGCTGCAATTTTTCCAGCGCGTCCCGCAGATCCGGATATTTCGCACCATCCGCCGGATAAAGACCGCAGTATACCATCGGCGTTACCTTCTTGTAACCCGGAAGCGGCTCTGCACATGGGTTGTCCAAATCGGTAATCGTATCGCCCACGCGGGTATCCTGCACATTTTTAATACTGGCAGTCACATAGCCAACCATACCGGCTGAAAGCTCTTCGCACGGAATAAACTGACCTGCGCCAAAATATCCAACCTCCACAACCTCGGCAGCCGCTCCGGTCGCCATCATTTTCATGCGTGTGCCTTTTTTGATCGTACCGTTCTTCACACGGCAGAATACGATAACGCCCTTGTAAGAATCATACAGGGAGTCGAAAATAAGCGCCTGCAGCGATGCCTCCGGATTGCCCGCCGGTGCCGGGATCTTCTGCACGATCTCCTCCAGAACTGCCTCGACATTTAAGCCGGTCTTCGCAGAAATACGCGGTGCATCTGACGCCTCCAGACCGATCACATCCTCGATCTCCGCTGCCACGCGCTCCGGATCCGCACTTGGCAGATCGATCTTATTTAACACCGGAATGACCTCCAGATCATGATCCAGCGCCAGATATACATTCGCCAGCGTCTGCGCCTCGATTCCCTGTGCCGCATCCACAACCAGAATCGCACCGTCGCACGCCGCCAGGCTTCGGGAAACCTCGTAGTTAAAGTCCACATGTCCAGGCGTGTCGATTAGGTTAAAAATGTACTCCTGACCGTCTTTCGCCTTATATACCGTGCGGACTGCCTGCGACTTGATGGTAATACCTCTCTCCCGCTCCAGATCCATGTTATCAAGCACCTGCGCCTGCATCTCACGGCTCGTTAAAAGTCCCGTCATCTCAATAATACGATCTGCCAGCGTTGATTTGCCGTGATCGATATGTGCAATGATGCAGAAATTTCTGATTTTGCTCTGATCTATAATTGCCATCCGTTCATTCCTCTCTCTGTATCACTTTGTTTGACAGCAAAATGTTTGCTGCGATATCTTATTTTTTATTTAAAATCATCTTTTATAATAAATAACACCTGATCTAAATGAATATACCATTTTTTCAGGTACGCCGCAAGTCCTGAAATAGAAAAAGCCTTGACATTAGCCCATCAGCACCTGATCCAGAAGCTGCGCCAGCGGATCCATCGCATTGACCGCCTCTTCATATGTATTCGTCTGTGCCCCGACCTCGATCAACGCCGAGCGCGGGCGTAGATGTAGATTGTAACGAAGCCCCTTTAAATAAATCGTCCGCGTAAACCCAGGATATATCTGATCGGCATTCCACTTCATCTGAAAACTGAACGCCAGATTTTCCTTCCGGCAGGGATTTGCCAGATACTCGATCGGTCCGTCCGGCGTCTCGCTGGTACCGTTGAAAAACATGATCTGTGCCGTTGGTTTCCCTTCTATCTGCGTGACTAGATGCGTCTGCTCGCTGACACCGTCCCGGTGCACATCTAAAATCACCTGAATCGACGGATACTTCTGCAAAAGGTTCGTGACACCCTCGCAGGCATATGTATAGGCACGGCTTCGGTCGAGATGCCCCGACTTCATATCATAGGCAGTTGTATCGTGCCAGACCTGATACCCTTTCGCCCGCAGCCGTTTTGCCAGCTCTTCCCCCAGAGACACCACCGCGCCCTTTCCGTCGCTTCCCGCATAATCTCTATAATTTTCCTGCGAATGGGTATGATAAATCAAGATCTGTGGTCCGTCCGCCTCGTCCTTCCTGATTGTCAGATCCATCGACAAAAATGTCTCTGCGTTCATCAGGCTCCGGTCAATCGACGCCGTCGGGTGGATTGTAAAAAAATGCTGGATCAGATAATCATAATCTTCCAGCTTTTTCCGCAAACGCGGGCTGTCCACCAGTGCGGCAGGATTTGCCCTCTCTGTCTTTTCTCCATTCTTTCCAGCACTATACAGCCTCTCTTCGTCTGTCTCTCCGCCGCCCTGTCTCCCACTTCCATGAACAAGCCCGTTCCATTTTCCAAGTAAAGTTCCATCCACCAGCCTACTCCCGGAAAACTGTGCCAGGAAATCCGTATACTCCTGCCGGACTTCCTGTTCTTCCAGATATTTATAATAGGACGGATCGGCTTCTCCCTGCGTCTGTTTCTTCCACCCGGCAAGTCTATGCCTTTTCCCCTCCTCCGAATCTGGTATATCCCGCAAATTAGTCCCCCAGACCGGATACCAGGACCTTACCACCGCATTCTGCACAGCTGTCCAGATGAATGCACGCATCTTCCAGCCGATTGTCAGCAAAAACAGAACCATCAGGAGCCCGGCTGCCCTCTGCCACCACCGCACCGCATTCATCTCCCTTCTTTCCTGTTCTATCCTATGCGGTTAGCAAAGTGTAGTTTCCTGTTTAGTTCTGTTTTTCAATCTGGCATTTTTTCAGTGTTATCTTTCTTCCTCCAGCCGTTCCACTGCCCGCCGGATCCCCTCGGCGATTGCTGCGCTCAGCTTGCAGATACGTTCGTCCATATCCTGCGGGGTCACAAACATCGCTCCAAATTCAGGTTCCAGAAGTTCCCGGATCAGCTCATACTGGCTGTCCGAATCCAATTCCCGGATGTATTCACCGTACCGGCTGCCCTCTTTTGAGGCGGTTAGTGTCCGCACTAACGCATTGACCGTCCCGTGAACGATCGCCGCCGCGCCCACAACCGTCGGAACGCCGATCGCGATTACCGGCACGCCGAGATTTTCCCGCGTCATTCCCCGGCGGTGGTTGCCGACGCCGGAACCCGGATGAATTCCTGTATCCGTCAGCTGAATGGTGCTTGCCAGACGGTGGACGTTTCGCGCCGCCAGCGCGTCGACCGCGATCACCAGATCCGGGCGGCTCTCCCGCACGACGCCGCGGACAATTTCTGCCGTCTCCATCCCTGTCTGTGCCATCACCCCTGGATGGATACCGCTAAGAACCGGATGCACCGTCCGCCCCGCTTTCTCAGCCGTATAGAGGTATGTGCCATTTCTTCTGCCTGGCTCCGTCCGCAGATGGCGGTTCATCGAAAGCCCATCCACCACGCGCGGTCCCAGCGAATCCGGCGTCACCTGCCGGTTTCCCAGTCCCGCTACCAGAATCGAAAGTCCGGCCATGGTTGAAGCACAGTTTTTCCGGATCAGGGACGCCAGCTGCCGTCCTAACTCCCCGGCAGCCGCCTCACAGTATGCGTCCTCTGTCTCCGACAGACCCGGATCTTCCATCGTCAGGTAGGTTCCCATCGGCTTTCCCATTGATTCCGCACCTTTTTCGTTCAAAATCGAGACTTCCGTCATTCGGATCGAACTGCCATGACAGCGCCATTCCCGCAGCGCCACACCGCCGATTTCGCCCCCATTCCCCTCAAAACTTTCTCTCTCCTCCAACGCCAGATCCGTCCGATTTTCAAACATGGCTGCTCCTTTCTATTTATTTTCCTCAATTCTTATGTTTTCCAGAAATATATGTTTTATTCTCTCAAAAAAAACTAACGCAAAAAACTGCGCCACCCAGCCCAGATATTTGACATCGCCCGCAAGGATAGGCGCCGCCTGATATCCGGTCAGATACCGCAGTTTATACGTTTATTTTTCGAATTTTTCTAAAACTCTATTCTATTTCTCGCCGTCCGTACTCTCCACCGGCATCTCTTCCCCCGGATGTTCCACTTTCCAGATCTCCGTCTCCAGATAGTTCCAGATCTCTTCTCTGCCCTGTTTTGTCTCGGCGGAGAACGGAATCATCATCACTTCGGTGCCGACTCCCAGACCTGTTCTGAGAATCTTTAACTGTTTCTGGAGCTGGCTGCGCTTGATCTTGTCAGCCTTGGTCGCAATCAGGATCGGCTGGAAGCCCTGGGAAACAATCCAGTCGTACATGAGTTTGTCGTTTGAAGACGGCTCATGACGGATATCAATCAGTAGGAAGACGCAGCGAAGCATCTGCGATTTGTGCAGATAATTCTCAATCATCTTGCCCCACTTTGCCTTGACCTCGACGCTCGCGCGCGCGTAGCCGTACCCCGGCAGATCGACGTAGTAAAACGCGTCGTTGATATGGTAAAAATTGATCGTCTGGGTCTTGCCCGGCTGCGAGGATGTTCTCGCATAAGATCGGCGGTTCATCAGCGCATTGATCAGGGACGATTTGCCGACGTTTGATTTGCCTGCAAACGCGAATTCCGGCTGTGTATTTGCCGGTAGCTTACTGGTGATACCGCAGACGGTTTCCAGATTTACATCTTTTATAATCATATTTTTTCTCCTACTAAACCGCTATTTCTCCGGTACAAATGCCTCTCGGATGACTTCGTTCATCTCCTTGATGTATACGATCTCCATTCCTTTCGTGATTTCCTTCGAAAGTTCCTCGACATCCGGCTGATTTTTCGCCGGTACCAGTACCTTTTCCACCTGCGCCATGCGGGCTGCGAGCAGTTTTTCTTTCAGACCGCCGATCATCAGCACATGACCGCGCAGCGTTATCTCGCCGGTCATCGCCACACGCGGCAGTACCTTCCGTCCTGTCACCGCCGACAGCATCGCCGTTGCCATCGTGATTCCGGCCGACGGACCATCCTTCGGCACCGCGCCCTCCGGGATATGCAGGTGAATATCGTGTTTCTCGAAATAGTTCTCCTTCACGCCGTAATCAGATGCAACCGAACGCACATAGGTCAGTGCAATCTGCGCCGACTCCTTCATGACATCGCCCATCTGACCCGTCATCTGCAGCACGCCTTTGCCCGGCATGACATTGACCTCGATCTGCAGTGTATCGCCACCGACGCTCGTCCACGCCAGACCGCGCACGATACCGACCTGTGCCTCATTTCCGGCTGCATCGAAGAAGACTTTCTCGCGTCCCAGATAATGATCCAGATTCCGCTCTGTCACGCGGATCGACGTTTTCTTCTTCTCCAGCACCTCTCTGGCTGCCTTGCGGCAGATATCGCCAACCCGGCGCTCCAGATTTCTGACTCCAGCTTCCCTGGTGTAGCTGTGAATCATTTTCTCCAGCGCCGAACCCGTAATATTTAACTGTTCCTTCGAAAGGCCATTCTTCTCCAGCTGTTTTGGAATCAGATAGTCTTTTGCAATGTGATATTTTTCATTTTCCGTGTAACTATTGACTTCAATCAGCTCCATACGGTCCAGCAGCGGTCCAGGGATCGTCTGCGTTGTATTCGCCGTCGCGATAAATAATACCTCCGACAGGTCAATCGGGATCTCCACATAATGGTCGCGGAATTTCACATTCTGCTCACTGTCCAGCACCTCTAAGAGCGCCGAGGATGTATCTCCCTTATAATCGCTGCTGACTTTGTCGATCTCATCCAGCAGCATCAGCGGATTGGCAACCCCTGCCTGCTTGAGCCCTTCCACGATGCGTCCCGGCATCGCGCCGACGTAGGTCTTTCTGTGACCGCGGATCTCCGCCTCGTCGCGCACGCCGCCCAGGCTGATGCGGACATATTTGCGTCCCATCGCCTTCGCAATCGAGCGGGCGATCGAAGTTTTACCGGTTCCAGGCGGTCCCACCAGGCAAAGGATCGGGCTGGTGCCCTTCTTCGTCAGGATGCGGACTGCCAGGTATTCCAGCACGCGCTCTTTGACCTTTTCCAGACCATAATGGTCGGCTTCCAGAATCTCTTCCGCATGCTTCAGGCTCGCGTTATCCTTCGTCATTTTGTTCCACGGCAGTTCCAGCACCGTTTCCAGATATGTCCGGATCACATTCGCATCCTGGCTGCCAGCCGGCATATTCTGAAAACGGTTGATCTCCTTGCGGATCCGCTCCTTTACTTCCACGCTGGCTTTGATCTTCTTCAACTGTTCCTTCATCTCATCCGCATCAGAAACCGGATTTTCCTCTCCCAGCTCCTCCCGGATCACACGCAACTGCTCCCGCAGAATATAATCACGCTGATTTTTATCCAGCGCCGCCTTTACCTTCGTCTGAAACTCGCGTTTCACGCGGTAAACCTCTAATTCCGTCAGCAGAAGCTGCAGCTCTGTCTCATACATCTCCGTCAGCGTCCGGCATTCCAGCACCGACTGACGTGCTTCATAGTTCCACGGGAACTGGGCTGATATCTGGTTCATTAATTCGGTCAGATCTGGCTGTGCAATCAACGGACTTAGTACTTCACGTCCCGCTGCCACATTTAATTTTCCGTATTCTTCCAGCTTTTCTTTCAGAATCCGGAGCATCGCCTCTTTCTGAATCGTGTCCAGATCGTCCTCGACCGGATCCAGAATCTCCACGATCGCAGTGCAGCATGCCTCGCCCTTCTCCATCTCCAGAAGCTCGGCTCTCTCCTGCCCTTCCACCGTGACGCGCACCATGCCGCCCGGCATCTTGACAAGCTGTTTCACGTAGCCAATCGTTCCTACCTGAAAAATCCCATCAATATCCGGGATCACCTCATCCGGCTGCTTCTGCGTCGCCAGAAATACTCGCTGATCGCCCACCATCGCCTGCTCCACCGCCGCGATGGATTTATCCCGGATGATATCGAAATTTACCGTCATCTGCGGCAGCACGGTCAGTCCGCGCAGCGCGATCATCGGCATTGTCAGTTTCTTATCTTCCATAACACCTTTATCTTTCTTAATCAAACGTATCGTTATTTCCTGTGAAAAGAAAAACAGGGGTCTGCCTATGGCAGTTCGCCATCTCACAGACCCCATTAACAGCCGCCATTCTCAAGCTGCTGCATTTATTTTCCTTTACATTTACGCAATCTCGCCGGTTCTGTCTTTCTTAGAACGTCCTGTAAAAGACTTGCGGGGCACCGTATTGTCGCGATATACCAGCTCCGGCGCACTCTTTCCCTCGACTACGTCTTTGGTAATCGTGCAGATGCCGATCGTGGAATCGGACGGAATCTCATACATGGTATCCATCATCAGGGACTCCATGATAGAACGAAGTCCTCTGGCTCCCGTCTTTCTCTCGACTGCCATGTGGGCGATCGCCATCAGCGCATCATCCGTGAACTCCAGCTTCACGCCGTCCAGATCGAGAAGCGCCTGATACTGCTTGATCAGTGCATTCTTCGGCTCTCTTAAAATGCGGACCAGCGCCTCCTCATTGAGCGTCTGGAGCGATACCGTGATTGGCACACGACCGATAAACTCCGGAATCAGACCAAACTTCGTCAGATCCTGCGGCATTACCTGTTTCAGAAGCTCATCGATATCCTGATGCTTGCGATCCACAATATCGGAGTTAAATCCGATGGAACCGGCACCTAAACGGCTGTCGATGATCTTCTCCAGACCGTCAAATGCACCGCCGCAGATGAACAGGATGTTGGTCGTATCGATCTGAATCAGTTCCTGCTGCGGATGCTTTCTGCCGCCCTGCGGCGGAACACTGGCAATAGTTCCTTCCAGAATCTTTAAAAGCGCCTGCTGTACACCTTCGCCCGATACATCGCGGGTGATAGATACATTTTCAGACTTCTTCGTAATTTTATCAATCTCATCAATATAAATGATGCCGTACTCTGCCTTGCTGACGTCGTAATCAGCCGCCTGGATGATCTTCAAGAGAATGTTCTCTACATCCTCGCCGACATATCCAGCCTCGGTCAGAGTGGTCGCATCCGCGATGGCAAACGGTACATTTAAGATCTTCGCCAGCGTCTGCGCCAGGTATGTCTTACCGGAACCGGTCGGTCCGAGCATCAGGATGTTGCTCTTCTGAAGCTCTACATCCTGCGTGGACTTGGACATAACTCTCTTGTAATGGTTATAAACCGCTACGGAGAGCACCTTCTTGGCGTCGTCCTGTCCGATGACATACTCATCGAGAAATTCTTTGATTTCCTTCGGCTTCAGCAGGTTGATTCCGCTGAAATCCGGTCCTTTTTCCTGATCGGCAAATTCCTCTTCCAGAATCTCCGAGCAGAGTTCGATACAGTCATCGCAGATATATACATTATCTGTGCCAGCGATCAGTTTTCTAACCTGATCCTGTGTCTTGCCGCAAAATGAGCAGCGTATTTTGTCGTCTGTTCTGCCTGGCATACTTCCACCTTGTTCCTTTCTATTATTCCATCCAGAAATCTAATTAGTGGTTGGTAATGACACAATCAATCAGACCATACTCTTTCGCCTGCTCTGCTGTCATGTAATTATCACGCTCTGTATCACGCACGATCACGTCATACGGCTGGCCTGTATTGGCTGCCAGAATCTCGTTTAATTTCTTCTTGGTACGAAGAATATTCTCCGCTACGATCTGGATCTCGGTTGCCTGTCCTCTCGCGCCGCCGGATGGCTGGTGAATCATCACTTCTGCGTTCGGAAGTGCATATCTCTTTCCTTTGGTACCGCCGGAAAGCAGGAATGCGCCCATGCTGGCTGCCATACCCAGACAGATGGTAGATACATCACATTTGATATAATTCATCGTGTCATAGATCGCCATACCTGCGGTAACAGAACCGCCCGGGCTGTTGATATATAAGCTGATATCCTTATTCGGATCCTCTGCCTCCAGGAACAGAAGCTGTGCTACAACCAGGCTGGCTGTCACATCATTTACTTCCTCTCCCAGGAAAATGATACGATCTTTAAGCAGACGGGAGTAGATGTCATACGTCCGCTCGCCGCGGCTGGTGGATTCAAGGACATAAGGTACTAAACTCATGATTCTTCCTCCTATAATTGAGAATGAATGTTTATGGCAAAAATTCTATGATGCCTTAGGACATCATAGAATTCTGCCGTATTTCAGTATTCGCTTTTATCGGTTTAATTAAGCAAGCTTTGCCTGCTCTACCAGTAAATCGATCGCTGCCTGAACTTTCAGGTCCTCACGGATCTGCTCTTTCTCGCGCTCACCCATCATTTCTTTCAGCTTAGCGCCTTCCAGTTTGTAGGATGCTGCGATCTCGTTGATCTGCTCGTCAAGCTTCTCATCGGAAACTTCTACGTTCTCAACTTCAACTACTTTCTCAAGAACCAGTCTGGTCTTGATTCTCTTCTCTGCTTCCGGACGCATCTGCTCCATCAGCTTCTCCGGTGTCATGCCGGTATATTTCATGTAATCGTTGATGTTTAAGCCCTGGCTCTGCAGACGGCGAGCGTAGTTCTCTACCATCTCTCTTGCCTGAGTGTCAACCATCGGCTGCGGCAGTTCCATCTGAGCGTTCTCAACTACTTTTTCGATTACGTTGTTCTCGTTCTCTACTTTAGCGTCCTGCTCTTTCTTCTCCTGCAGTTTCTTGCGGATGTCTGCTTTGTACTCATCCAGAGTATCGAAATCAGATACTTCGCTTGCGAACTCATCGTTCAGCTCCGGAAGCTCGTTTCTCTTAACTTCTTTGATGGTTACAACGAACTTAGCCGGTTTGCCAGCCAGCTCATCTGCATGGTACTCAGCCGGGAAAGTAACGTTTACGTCACAGGTCTCGCCTTTTTTCTTGCCGATTAACTGATCCTCAAAGCCCTCGATGAAGGAATGGGAACCGATTACCAGCGGATAATCTGTACCAGCGCCGCCGTCAAATGTCTTGTCATCAATGTAGCCGGTGAAGTCGATGATAGTGTTGTCGCCGTCCTCGATTGTGCCGTCTTCTACGTCGATCAGTCTGCCGTTTTTCTTACGTGCTGCAGTCAGCTCGTTCTCTACATCCTCGTCTGTCACAACAGCTTCTGCCTTCTTAACTTCTACGCCTTTGTACTCGCCCAGAGTTACTTCCGGTTTCAGAGCTACGGTTGCCTCGTAGATGAATGCCTTACCTTTTTCGATCTGAGTCACTTTGATCTCCGGAGTGGAAACGATCTCTTCCTTGCTCTCCTCTGCTGCCTTCGGATAAGATGCGTCGATCACTTCGTTTGCTGCATCCTCATAGAAAATGCCAGCGCCATACATCTTCTCCAGCATAGCTAACGGTGCTTTACCTTTACGGAATCCCGGGATGCTGAATTTGTTTTTGTTCTTGTTGTACGCATTTTTGATTGCTGCATCAAACTCTTCAGCCGGAACTTCGATGGTCAGCTTTGCCATGTTCTTCTCTAATTTTTCTACCTGTAAACTCATTTTAAGGGGTCCTCCTTGCTTCTATATGTGAACCGCCATTCTACCGGGCGTTACACTTCAAGATAGCATTATAGCATATTTGCGTGCTAAATACTAGCGGAAAATATAATTTTGCGTTCACTTTTTGCGGGTTTATGAGTGGTTTTAGGTGGGTTTTATGCCATTTTTGATGTATTTTCTGTGTGTTTTTTAGTTGAAACTACACCTGGTCATACTGAATTGAATCTTTGACCTGTAATGCTACCGGGCGATCGACTAAGAGCGATGCCAGCTCAATTCCCAGATCCAGCGCATATCCAAGTCCACGCGCCGTTGTGATATTGCCGTCCGTCACAACGCCCGCACCCGTCAGCTTCGCACCGGTCAGGGCATCCTCAAAGCCCGGATAGCAGGTTGCCTTCTTGTCCTTCAAAAGCCCCAGCTGCCCCAGAATGCTCGGAGCCGCACAGATCGCTGCCAGGCGCTTTCCAGCAGCATCTGCCTGCACCAGTGCATCGCAGAGCGGTTTGCACGCCATCAGATTTTTCGTTCCCGGCATACCGCCCGGAAGAAACAGAAGATCCGCTTTCATCGGATCAATCTCATGCAGCAGGGTGTCTGCATGAATGCCAAATCCATGTGCGCCCTTCACCTCTTTTTTACCCGTAATCGAAACCAATTTTACCTTCACACCCGCGCGGATCAGCACGTCCGCCGTCGCCAGACATTCCACTTCTTCCAGTCCATCTGCTAAAAATGCGTATACTACAGCCATGATTATTTCCTCCTGTTCTTTGTTTTTATAACACTTTTTATATTAAATTACTTATTTGTTTTCCACAAAGCAATCATTTTTTCCTTTTGAAAATGCCTTTACTAGCACCCACACATTCACTATCTCGTCAAGAATCAGGCTCAAAATCCAGCCACAGAGCACATCGACCAGCGAATGCTGTTTGATGAACATGGTTGAAAGACAAATCAGAATCGTGACAATCCACGAAAGTGTACGGATCGGTTTCTTGTTCCGCACACTTGCCGCGTGGCAGATCGTCAGATGCACCGCCACAGTGCTCGATACATGGATCGACGGGCAGACATTGTTCGGCGGATCCACACTCCGCAGAAACCGCACAATCTGCGCGCAGAAATTCTGTGATGTGATCTCCTGCCGCAGATTTAAACCGTTTGGTGCCAGCAGGTAGACAAATAAGCAAAAGGTTGCTCCTGCAAACATCACAAAGCAAAGTCTCAGATATGCCTCCCGATCCTTGATCATAAAATAAATCATAAACACCGGCACCCACGCGTACCACAGAAAATACGGCAGTACAAACCATTCATTAAACGGTATCAGGTCATCGACCGCACAGTGTATAATATGAACATCCGATGGTTCATGCAGCTCCAGCAGAAAAAATCCTGACAGAAACACCAGCATATAGAGTCCTGCCAGACAGTAGCGGTGTGTTTTGATCCAATTCATTACTTGTTTTATCATTAATAATATACCTTTGTATTGTTCTTTCGTTTTTATTCTTTCGTTTTTAATACCAGGTTTTCCGCCAGCACCAGACGGCTGTTCTGGTACTCGCCCGTAAACGTCACCTCGCGCCCGAACCATTCCGGCGGCACAAAGGCAAGTGCGGCTTCCTCACTTGGAAATTCAACCTCCGCCAGCTTCAATCCCTCATATTCACCTAAAAAAATGTCCAGCTCAATCGTGTACTCCGTTCCTTCCATCGGAATCAGATAACGCTTTTTCGTCAGAATCCTGCCGTCAGCCTTCGAGCGGAGATGCTCATAGGATTCCTTCGTCAGCGGCAGATTGTATTCCTCCCGCGCCATCAGTCCTTTGGATTTGTAGGTCAAATAATAGGTGTCATCCTCCTGACGGACACGCACGACCGGAGCAGTGCTTAGATATGCCTGCTCGATCTGGTGGAAGGGGTATCCGGCTATATCAAATGGAATGTGAGTAATTAAATATTTGCGTTCAATTTCCATGGTACATGATTCCCCCTCACTATTTATTCAAAATTCCCAGCACCACAACCACCACAAACAGCACCACCATCACGCCAATAAAAATATCCATCGTCCGCACGGACACATGCACATGATCGTAGATGCGTTCTTTGACAGTCTTTTCCTTCATAAGTTCCAATTCCTGGCGGAGTTTTTCGTTTTCAGCTTCGAGATCCTCAAGGGTTTTATCGGCAGCATTTTCTGCGGCTTCTTCCACCGTTCCCTTCACCGCCTCAATCTCTTCGCCCAATGCCTCTTCCAGCGTTTCTTTCTTGTTCAGCATTTCGTTTTCGCTCATTCTTTTTCCTTTCAGAATATGGCTTGTTTTCTCCGCTGTTCATCCCGAACAGCCTCTTCTCCTATTATATCCATAAAAATAGGTTCAAGCAATCCAAAAATCGTTTTCCTGTCCAAAGAAAACGCTGATCGTTTATCTCTACAAGCCCCCTAAAAGTGAACATCACAAAAAATCCCCCGCCACACATCCATGGCAGGGGATTTTCAAATCCATTTTAAAATCTTTACCTATGCACCTTCCAGACACATTCCCGCGCTGCAATTCACACAGCCCGATTACTTCTTCGCAATGTACTTACGGATATCCAGTGCAATCGCAACAACGATAACGATACCCTGTGCGATATACTGGTAGTTCGGGTCGATGCCAAGGAACTGCAGACAGGTCTTTAAGAACTCGAATACGAGTACACCGATGATAACACCGGAGATACGTCCGATACCACCGTTTACAGATACACCACCGATGGTACAAGCTGCAATAGCCTCCAGCTCGTAACCGTTACCGGTATTTACACCGGCACCACCAGACTTAGCTCCCAGAAGGAAACCAGCGATGGCATACAGTGCAGTAGCTGTTACATAGATGATGATCTTGGTTTTCTTAACATTTACACCAGCAACCTCTGCTGCTGCCTCGTTGCCGCCAATTGCATACATATATTTACCATGGCGGGTGTAGTTAAATACGAACCACATGATCGCGCCGATGACAAATGCAATGATGAACAGGTACGGAATACCAAAGAAGTTACCATTTGCGATAATGGTGTAATCCTGACGATAACCGCCTAACGGTACAGATTTGGTATAAACCAGGTTGATACCGTAAACGATCATCTGCATACCCAGGGTGCCGATGAAGGCCGGTACGTTCAGGTAAGCAACTACGATACCATTAATAAGACCAAATACACAGCTGATAGCGACACAGATAAGGAGAATCAGCCATACGTTCTGCTCACCAAATCCCTTGGTCAGCTCAAAATGTCCGCTGTAATCACTCTTCTGGAGCAGAGTACCTGCCAGGCAGGCAGAAAGTCCAACCAGACGACCTGCAGAAAGGTCGGTACCTTTCGTAATCAGACAGCCGGATACGCCGACTGCGATGATGAAACGGCATGCTACGTTGATGGAAATGTTGCTAAAGTTGCTGCGGCTGAAGAAGTTCTGTTTTGTTACACCAACAAAGAGAACCATCAACAGGATCAGAATAACGATACCGTTATTGATCAATATATCTTTTACATTCAGTTGTTTCTTATCCATTCTCTCTTCCTCCTTTAGAACTTAGTCGCGTAGCTCATGATACGCTCCTGAGTTGCTTCCTCACCCTGTACCTCGCCGGTAATGTGACCATTACACATAACAAGGATACGGTTCGACATACCAATCAGCTCCGGCATCTCAGATGAAATCATGATGATACCTTTGCCCTGTTTTGCCAGGTCAATCATGATCTGGTAGATCTCGTACTTGGCACCAACGTCGATACCACGGGTCGGCTCATCCATGATGAGGATATCCGGGTTGTTGGCCAGCCAGCGGGAAATCAGGACCTTCTGCTGGTTACCGCCTGAAAGTGACTGAATCAGTGTCTTACTGCTCGGTGTCTTGATTGAAAGCTTCGCCACATTATCCTTGACAAGCTGCTCAATCTTCTTCTTATTCAGTTTGATACCATAATGTAAATACTGATCCAGGGAGGAAATTGATACATTATCTGCAATGGACAGACATCCCAAGATACCCGTACCACGCCGGTCCTCGGTAATCATGCCGATACCGCCGCGGATCGCATCCTGCGGACGCTTAATGTTCATTTTCTTTCCTTTGATGTAAACTTCTCCGGATTTGATATGGCGCATACCGAAGATACCTTCCATCAGCTCCGTTCTCTGTGCGCCTACCAGACCGCCGAAACCGAGGATCTCGCCTCGTCTCAGGGTAAAGGAGCAATCTTGGAACGAACGGTCATGGATACTGGAATATCCTCTGACATCCAAAAGCACCTCTCCTGCCTTCGTATCATTCTTTGGAGGATAAATGTTGGTCAGCTCACGACCAACCATCTGTTTGACGATCTCATCATCCGAAATCTCGTCCATATGCCAGGAACCGACATAGGTACCGTCTCGCATGATGGTAATATCATCACAAATCTCACGAATCTCCGCCATCTTATGGGAAATATAGATGAGGGATACACCTCTTGATTTCAGGTCACGGACAATGCGGAAAAGTGCCTCTACCTCATTATCCGTTAAGGAGGAAGTCGGCTCGTCCAGAATTACAACTCTGGCATTTAAGGATACAGCCTTGGCAATCTCTACAGACTGCATCTGGGCGATGGACATGGTTCCCAGTTTTGCCTTCGGGTCATAAGGCATCTTAACATCGTCCAGCCATTTTGCTGTCTCTTCAAACATCTTCTTATGGTCGATCACCTGAATCGGTCCAAATTTCTTCGTCGGGTAACGGCCGGTGTACATATTCTCTGCTACCGTTCTCTCAGGTATCGGCTGCAGCTCCTGATGTACCATTGCCAGTCCTTTGTGAAGGGCTTCATCCGGATTGTGGATCTCTACTTTTTCCCCGTCCAGATAGACCTCTCCTTCATCCATATGATAAATGCCGAACAGACATTTCATCAGGGTGGATTTACCGGCGCCGTTCTCTCCCATCAGTGCATGGACGGTACCGGGACGAACTTTGAGATTTATCTTGTCCAGAGCCTTAACGCCAGGGAAACTTTTCGATACCCCGCGCATCTCCAATCTGTACTCTGCCATCCCATTCTCTCCTTTCATAAAATCGGGTGTGCCAACTGGACACACCCGACACATTTTTATCTATCCCCTCGCGGAAACAGTAGATTGTTACAAGAATTATTTAATGAGTTCCAGAATCTCGGAAGCATTCTCTGGTGTAACTTTTACATAGTCTACCATGTATACGTTGTCAACATCTTTGCCGTTTACGAAATCAAGAGCTACATCTGCTGCTTTGTGAGCCTGTCCGAAGTAATCGTTGAATACGGTACCGGTCATCTTGTCGTTCATAACGTTCTCAACAACCTCTACCAGAGCATCAACGCCTACTAAGTAGATGTCTTTGTTTACAGTTCTGCCAGCTGCTTCGATTGCCTGCAGAGCGCCAAGTGCCATTGCATCGTTGTTGCAGAATACAACATCGATCTTGTCGCCATACTGGGACAGAGCGTTTGCTGTGATCTCCTGACCTTTGGTCTGATCCCAGTCACCACGCTGTTTGGTCAGCTCTTCTACTTCGATATCCTGAGACAGTCTCTCGATGGATTTCTCGGTTCTGTACTGAGCATCTACGTTCTCCGGATCACCCTGAACCATGATGTAACGAACAACGCCGTCGCCGTCTGCATCGCCCTTGTTCTCAAGCTCAGCGATCTCTTCGCCCTGATATGTACCGGACTGTCTAGCATCAGCACCTACATAAGTAGCTTTGATACCATCCGTTACCCAAGCCTCTTCTCTCTCAGCATCCGGCTCACGGTTGATGTAAACAACCGGGATACCTGCTTCGTTGCAGATGTTGGTAACATCCGGCTCGGAAGAAGCCTGTACCAGGTTTACGATCATAACGTCAAATCCCTGTGTAACGAAGTTACGGATCTGGTTCATCTGCTCGGACTGGTCATTCTTACCATCCATGATGGAGATGTTCTCTGCCTTTAAGCCAAGCTCGTTTACTAAGTAGTTCTGAAGCTCGTTTCTATAAAGTGTCATGAAGTTATCAGCGAACTGATAAATGGAAATACCAACTTTAACTTCTGCCGGGTCTTTGCCCTCAACAGCTTCTTTAACAGCCTCGCCGTCTGCTGCTGCGGTTGTCTCTGCGTCCTCTGCTGCTGCAGTTGTCTCTGCCGGTTTGCTGCTGGAGCAAGCGGTTACAGAAAATGCCATTGCAGTTGCCAAACCAAGTGCTGCTACTTTTTTCAGTTTCATAATATTTGTCCTCCCTTAAACCTGCGTATCCGTTTGTGCTGTCCGGATCCACCGAACAGTTAAATTTTCCGCATACACATATTATACAGTTTCGCCGATTCGTCATTTTTTCTTATCGACACCTTTATTATACGGATCGTTTGTACACTTTTCCATATGATTTTCTTGGTTCTTATATAAATTTTTTTTAGATTCTTTGTGATTTTATTCACATATTCTTATTTTTCCGGTGTAAAACTGTGGGATTTTATGGTAAATCAGCAACAGTCAACGCTTTCTGACTGCATTGATAATAGGTTCCGTCCTCTAATTCGACCTTTTCCTGTACATTTTGACCAAGTGCCTCGGCGGCAGCTATCTCAAAAATCACTTCTGCATACTCGTCGCTGTCGCACTGGACTGTTCCATACAGTTTTCCGCTCTTAAGCCCCTCGATTCCCTGCGGAGTCCCGTCGATGCCGACCACCTTCACGCCCCTTGTGTCACCAGCGCGTTCAAGCGCCTCGGCAGCTCCGAGCGCCATCTCATCGTTGTTGCAGATCACCACCTCGATCGCATCCCCGAACTGGCGGATCCACTGTTCCATCAGCGCCGCCGCCTGGCTCCGATCCCAGTTTGCCGAACCACCGGTCAGTTTTTCCAGCGGAATATCTCCGTCGCGCATCGTCTGTACCGACCACTCTGTGCGGATCAGCGAATCCTGATGGCTGCGCTCGCCCTCCAACATCACATATCCCACGGTTCCATCCTCATTTAAATCAAGACTGCCTGGATTTTCCTGATACGCATCCACCAGAAGTTCTCCCTGCAGAACCGCCGATTCCCGCGCGTCCTCCCCTACATAATAGAGGTGCTCCCATCGTTTCATGTCCTCCTCGACCGGTTCGCGGTTGAAAAATACGACCGGCGTCCCGGCATCCATCGCCTTGTTGATGACATACGATGCCGCCGAGCGATCCACCATATTAACGCAGATCGCATCGTATTCCAGAGAAAGGAAACGATCTACCTGACTGTTCTGCGTATTTTGGTTTCCCTTCGGATCCATGATTTCCAGATTAACCTTGATGCCCGTCTGCTGCTCATATTCCTTCGCCTTTTCCTCCAGACTGGAACGGATATTGTTGATAAAGGCATCGTCGCCCCGGTACAGCGTCACGCCGATACGGATGCTCTTTTTTTCTGCCGGTTTTGCCGCGCTGCATCCATTTAAAAGAAGTGTGCCCGCTGCCAGAAGCGCCAGCACCATCTGAATGCTTTTTCCGCTTTTTTTCATTTCTCTATACCCCCTTCCCAGATTTTTAATCAATCGGGTACAGCATCTTCTCATATTTCTTTGACCGCAGCTCATCCTTCTCTATATAGTAGGATTCCAGTGAAAGCTGGCTTCTCTCCTGCTCTTTTTCAATCGCCTGCACTGCTTTTTGGACCGCAAAATAGCCCGCGTCAAACTGGTTCGTCACCACCAGTCCCCGGATTGTCCCCTTGTCAAGCTGATCCAGCAGGGACGGCATCATCCCGACGCCGTACAGCCCGGAAATGTATTTTCCGTACACGCTGCTTCCGCCGACAATCTCCGCCGCCTCCGCTGTGCTGGCGAAATCCAGTGCCGCCACCACCGCCGTGCCGCTGCCCGGATAAACTGTTTTTTCAATGACGGAACGGTAAGTATCATCGGTGCCGCGCGGCACAATGGTATAGGAAAAGCCCTGTTTTTCCAGTACCTCCGTCAGCCCCTGTTTCATCTCCCCCGCCTTGCCGATATATGGGTTATCTGCAAAGATCCAGACAGGAAGATCGGGGCTCTGTTCCGCCGTAATCGCCTCGCCAAGCTTTCTCCCGGCTGCCGTCCAGTCCATATGAACCGCCCCCTTGACCTCCTCATCCGGTGATAATTCGCCCAGCAGGATAATCGGCGTTCCATATGTATTTTCTTCCAGATATTGGCGGCATTCCAGCTCATCAACCGGATCCAGTATCACTGCCCCGGCACCGTCTGCCGCTTCCCGGCGCACCAGCTCCATCTGCTGTGCCAGATTATCCTTTTCATATAGGGTAATAAAGCTGACATCTACATTATACTCAACCGCCGCCCGATCCACGCCCTTGCGGAAGTTGACGTAATTATCATCCGAAGTATCGCTGATAATCAGGGACACCGGGTAGACCTCCACCTCTTTTTCCTTGATGATCCAGTCCGTGGAGGAAAGGAGATACAGCAAAATAAGTCCCACACACAGGATCCCCCAGAGCACCAGCTCCTTTTTTTTTCTCACTCCATATCGCATTGATCTGTCGCCCCCACTTTTACACCTTTTTCTCTTCCAGCACTTTCTCGTAAGGCACTGCCGGAAGATGAATCTTCACCGCGGTTCCCTCATCCGGCTCCGACTCGATCGAAAGACCGTATTCCGCGCCGAAATACAGCTTGATCCGCTCGTTGACATTGCGTACCCCGATGCCGGATCCGCGCTTGGATGCCACGTGCGCCGTATCGGTAAAGAGGCTCTCGACCTGTTCCTCCGTCATGCCAAGCCCATTGTCCCGCACCTCCAGATACAGCTCTTTTTCCTCCTGCCAGGCGCGCACGAAGATCTCGCCGTCGCCGTCCATATATTCCATGCCATGATAGATCGCATTCTCCACCAGCGGCTGCAGCATCAGTTTTAAACTTGCAAGTTCCAAAACCTCATCATCTGACTCGATCGTGTAGGTAAACTTATTTTTAAACCGCATCTGTTGGATCATCAGGTAATTCCGGACGTGTTCCAGCTCATCCTTCACAGTAATTAAGCTCTTGCCGCGGCTTAAACTGATACGGAAGAACCGCGCCAGCGCCGTTACCACCTTGACCGCCTCCGTTTTCTGCTCATTTTCAATCATCCAGACAATGATATCGAGCGTATTATAGAGGAAATGCGGATTGATCTGCGACTGCAGCGTGTCAAACTCCTGCTTTCGTTTTGCCTCATGCTCACGCACAATATCCTGCATCAGGAGACGGATCTGTCCCGCCATATCACTGATCGATTTTCCCAGATGGCGGATCTCATACGAACCGCCGATGTACACAGGTGCGCTTAAATTGCCCGCTTCCAGGACGCCGACCGATTTTTCCAGCTCGCGGATCGGATTCGTGATCCGCGATGAAATATAAGAGTTAATCAGAGCCAGAATGCACACGATCAGGGCAATGACAAATACGATAAAAAGCCGGGTTTTGATCGTATTGAGCGACACGGCATTTTCCGGCGTCACCCCAACCACCTTCCAGCCCGTGTAGCCGATCGTCTTGACCGTCGCCATCCGCTTTTTTCCGGCAAATATCTCCTCATGGTTTCCGTCCGAATAGCCGGCTGCCCGTCCATTGTTCTCCTGTACCCAGCCGGAATCCAGAAGCTGCATCTGCGGATGGTAAAGAATCTCGCCATTTCCGCTGATCATATAGAAATAACCGCCGCGTCTCGTCGTGATTCCGCCAAAGAGCTGTTCCAGGCTCGAATAGCGGATATCGACCAGAAGGACGCCCTGCGAGGTCGAGGTTCCGTGTGTCAGCTCGACCGCCCGTGACAGCGAAATGACCCATCGGTATTGATTTTCCGCATTGTCAAACACATACTGTACGTGCGGCAGGGAAAAATGCTGGTTTTCCCTCCGGTTTAAGGCGCTCCGGAACCATTCTTCCTGCGTCACATCCACCTCATTTTTCAGACGCACCGCCGGGACTGCCTCCAGAAGCGCCCCATCCTCCGAAAACAGGGCAATATTCTCCACATTATCCTTATTATTATCGTAGAGAAGCGTAAATTCACTTCCAAGCGACTGGCTCGACAGATCGGCATTCTTGATCGTACCATAATAAAGCGAGTCGGACAGCTTCATGATCGTGCGGAGGTACGACTCCACAGAGCGTCCCACCTGCGCGATCAGGTTCTGGCTCTCCTCCTGTACTACTTCCGTGACCTGCCGTGACATTCTCTGGTACAGCGACAGGGAGATCAGCACGCTCGCCGCCAGCGCCGTGATCGTAAAATAGATAAATATCATCGACCGGATGCTGGCGTCGTCAAAGAGCTTTTTCTTCCAGATCGTCCTTTTTTTACCCATTATGCCTCCCCACTCCGGTGTGCCGTGCGGTACCGCGTCGGGGAAACACCGAATTTTTTCTTAAATACGTAACTGAAATAGTTCTGCTCCGGGTAGCCGACCTTTTCCGCGATGATATACGTCTTGTCGTCAGTTGCCATCAGAAGCTCGACCGCGCGCCCCAGCCGGACATCGGTCAGATAGGCGATGTACGCCTGTCCCGTCTCCTTCTTAAACATCGTTGAAAAATACGCCGGGCTCATATGCAGATGGCGGCAGATCTTCTCCACCGACAGATCCGGATCTTGAAAATTGTCCTGAATGTACTGCTTCGCCTCGCGGATCACGTTTTTTGTCGTATTGCTCCGCTCTTCTTCCATTCCGGCATTCATCTTGAGCGCCACCTCAGTCAGGTACGGGCGGACATTCTCCATCTTCTGGACGCGCCCCAGAATCTCAAAATAATCATTTTCCACGCCAAACATCTCGCTGATCCGCAGATCATACTGCTGGGAGAGCTGTGTCAGCACATTGATGATCGCAAGCACATACGCCTGATACTGGCGGTAATGCACCCGCGCATCCTCCATCCGGCTCACAATCCCGTCTATCACGGAACGGATCTTTTCCTCCGGTCCAAACTTGACTGCCGCTATAAGCTCCGACTCCATCCGGCTGTCGAACCGGAGTTTTTCATGCCCGGACGGCTCCATATCGCCGATGCAGATCACGCCGCCGGAACCCGTGATCGCACGGTAACCGAGCGCATTGAGTGCAGTGTGGCACGGGCGGCTTAAATCCGTCAGCGAACTGCAGCTCTCGCCCACGCCGATCGTAACCGATACCTCCAGAATTTTCTTCGTCTCCTTGCAGATATCGCCCAGCAGGGCAATCAGCCCGGTCTGTGTATTGTCTTTGTCGATCGCCACCAGAAGGATCGTCTCAAAGGAAGAATGGAACACAATAAAACGGTACTGCCCTTCCAGTTTTTCCTCAATCAGATTGCGGACAGAGATCGGAATCAGCTCCCGCTGCTGGTGCAGCGAAACCGCCTTGTCCACCTTCTCATCCGGTTCCAGATGGATCGCCGCAATCACCCATTTGACCGCACCCGCAACGTCGATCGCATATTCGTTCAGTTTTTCCTCAATCTGCGTTTCCTCCATGCCGCCTTGAATCAGGTCATTCAAAAAATGTTCCCGGAGCGCCGGAAGGCTCTTGATATAACTCTCCCGAAGCAGGGTAACATTCCGCTTCTGCTCGATCTCCTCATCGAGATTTTTCTTGATTTTCTTTAAAATCGCCGTCAGCTCTTCGACATTGACCGGCTTTAAAATATATTCGATCACATTGAGCTTGATCGCCTTTTTTGCGTACTCAAATTCATCAAAACCAGAAAAAATCACGATCTTGGTGGACGGATATCTCTGCCGTATATTCTCCGCCATCTCCAGCCCGTCCATATATGGCATCCGGATGTCTGTCAGCACAACATCCGGCTCATTCTGCTCGATCTTTTCCAGTGCTTCCTTCCCGTTCTCCGCATCCCCGATCACCTCGAATCCGGCATCCTGCCAGTCGATTTTGCGTATGATGCTTGTCCGTACTTCCTCCTCGTCATCTACCAGCATGATTTTATATGGGTTCATATGGATTCGTCCTTTCAGTTCCTGATGCAATGTTGTTGTGAGCCAGTTTGTCTTAGGACTCTGGAGCTCTGCTACGGTATCCCCATTCCAGCTTTCCCTGACACCTCATGAGGAAGTGGCTGGGCAGGCTGGAATGAGGGGAATTTCTTTCTTTACATTATACCACATCTTTCTTTATTTGTGAGTTTGTGATTTTTCACTGGCAGGTTCCATTTTCTGTAAAGGCGTGCTTCGTCCCCGGGTGCGGGATCCCGGTTCCACACAGCGTCTGCATCCGGTTCGCCGTCCGCGGCAGGCGAGACAGTCTTCATCTATTTCATAAACGGCATTTCCATCAATGATCAGCCGGGTGTTCATAGTTCTGAATCCTTTTCTTTCTTATTTTTTATAATATACTATATGTGGTTTTTCCTATCCCGGAGCTTTTTTTCTTTAAACATTCCCGTTCTTTTTCGGTTCCAAAAGTGCCTACCCGTGAACCAAAACGTCTTTTTTTCCTCTCATCTGCATATATTGAGACAAAGATTTGGGAGGTTTTTTCGTGAGCCAAGATGTTTCTCTCAAAATGACCGAGTTAGACCGCCTGACCTCACTCCCACATATGCAGCTTGTCAAGGCGGCGCTTCCCTATATTCACATCCCGGAACAGCGTTTTTTCTCCCTGTTTGTGAAATTCCGCGAACTAGAAAAGACGATGCAGCTATTTGCTGATCCGGCCGACGGTGAGATCGGAATCTGCTCGGTGGGCGAACGCGACAAGGATTCGCCGGTTGATATGCTGAAAGCGATCAAGCCGTATGGCACAGAGGAAGAGCAAAGTTCGATCGATCTGGTCTTAAATTTTATCGAAGGTTCCCGCCTCTATGAATCCTACTGGCAAAATATGCCGCAGACAGCATCCTTTCCGACTTCGCAGGATATCCAGAATGGTTCACCCAATTCTGATGCAGTTCCGGCATCTGCCCTTTACCCGCAAGCCGAATATTCCCGCAGACAGAAAGAACCCACAGACCGTGCATCTGGCACATCCACTTCAAACAGACAGGAGGCACACACTATGGAATTTCAAAACTGGAAACAGGATCCGAGACTTCGCTCCATGGATCCAGACAAAATAAAACAGATGGAACAGTTAGCCGATCAGGCAAGAAACACGCCGCAAGACAAGCTTCTGCCGCTTCTCATGAGTCTCCGGGGCAGCAACGGTTCCCCGCAATTCTCAACCTCAGAAATGGACACCCTTTTTTCGATCCTGACCGACCAAATGCCCCCAGCGCAGAAACGGCAGGCGGAAATGCTGCGGATGCTGAGCCGGCAGATGGGCGGGGCAAATAAATCATAAAACCAGAGTTGCCATTGCTATTTTTTCCAAATCATGCTACAATTCATTTCAATAATGGGGAGCTTGTGATGCAGGCTGAGAGGGAACCAAAAGTTCCGACCCGAAACCTGATTTGGATAATGCCAACGTAGGGACAGATATTTTGAGACACCTGAGCGCCGGATATTGTCCGGCGTTTTTTTTAAAGGCACTAACGTGCCAATGATGCGCACTCACGCGAAGGGGAGAGACTTTTATGAACTTTTCAAAAACAAAAAAAAATTCCAGTTCGAAACAATCCCTGGGCGGACAAAAGATTGTTCCGATTTTGTTTCTAGCCTCACTTTTAGTCATCTGGGAGCTGGCGTGCAAGTTATTTTCGATTCCACTCTACGTACTTCCTTCCCCGGTGCAGGTTATTCAGTCGCTCTTTACTGAATCTGCAACGCTCAGCCATCATGCGGCAGTGACTGTCATGGAAGCCGTGATCGGCATCCTGCTCTCCCTGATTCTGGCGATCGTGCTCGGCATCCTTATGGACTGCTTTCCTCTGGTCCGCCAGGGCATCTACCCGCTTCTTGTGGTAACACAGACGGTTCCGATGATTGTACTGGCGCCGATTCTCATCATCTATATGGGATTTGGAATCGCGCCGAAAATCCTGACCGTTATCCTGATGTGCTTCTTCCCGATCGCCGTCAGCTTTTCCGACGGTCTGGCACAGGTCGATGAGGAATACGTTCATCTCGTCCGTTCTTACGGGGCAAGCCGTTTATCCGCCTACCGGTTAGTCAAAATCCCGGCGGCGACTCCGGCGCTTTTATCCGGTCTCAAGGTTTCCGCGACATACAGCATCAGCGGTGCCGTTGTCGGCGAATGGATCGGTGCCCAGGAAGGACTCGGCTATTATCTGCTACGCGTCAAAAATGGCTATATGCTGGATCGCGTCTTCGCCTGCGTTCTGATTATTATTATCCTGAGCCTGTGCATGAATGGACTCATCCGGATTTATCAGCATTTTGCACTTCCTTATTTGAAAAACAACGCAAATTAAAACTTAGGTTTTTGCACGATTCCTGCAATCATGCGAGAATCTGCCAAATAGTTATATTTTTTAGGAGGACTTATGATGAAAAAGAAATCTGTTGCTGCACTGTTTACCGCTGCCTGCCTCGCCGCTGGCTCTCTGGCTGGCTGCTCCGGCGCATCTTCCACCGCTTCCAGCGAGGCTGCCGACAACACCGAGGCATCCGATGCAGCCCAGAGTGCTGATAATACCGCCTCTGACGACGATACCAAGGATCTCGAAGATGTTACCGTCATTCTGGACTACGTTGCCAACACCAACCACACAGGTATGTATGTCGCACTGGAGCAGGGCTATTATAAAGACGCTGGTTTAAATGTCTCCATCGTAGAGCCGACCGAGGGCGCAACCGCGACACTCGTTGCCGTTGGAAAAGGCGATTTCGGCATCAGCTATCAGGAGGACGTCACCATCGCCCTGACTTCCGCCGATCCGCTTCCTATTAAGGCGATCGCAGCCATTCTCCAGCACAACACCTCCGGCTTTGCAACCTACGAGGGAAAGGGCATCAACTCCCCGAAGGATTTCGAGGGCAAGACCTACGCAGGCTGGGGCGGACCGGGTGAAGAGGCAGTTCTGAAAGCCGTTATGACCCAGGACGGCGCTGATTTCTCCAAGCTCAACATGGTTATCTCCGACGGTTCCGGTTTTGAGGCACTCAAGGACAAAGTCGATGTGATGTGGTTCTTCGAAGGCTGGGATAATATCAAGTGTGAACTGGCGGATTTTCCGATCCACTATATGCCGGTCCGCGACCTTGACAGCCGCCTCGACTACTATACTCCGGTCATCATTGCCAACAATAATACTCTCGAAAACAAACCGGAAATGGTTAAAAAATTCCTCGCAGCCACCGAAAAAGGCTATGAATATGCGATCGAAAACCCAGATGAGAGCGCTGAGATCCTGCTCAAATATACTCCGGATTCTTCCCCTGAACTGCTTCAGAAATCCCAGGAATATCTGGCTGACAAGTACATGGAAGATACTGACCAATGGGGTGTCATGAAGGATGAGGTTTGGGATAACTACACCGATTTCATGGTAGAATACGGTGTGATCGACAAGGCAATCCCGGCAGCTGACTGCTACACCAATGAATTTCTTCCGGAGAAATAAATAGAATCATCCAAAACCGGAATGATTGCATTTCTTCCGCAAAACAATTAACACAATTCACGTGCGCCCGCCCATTCTGCCCCAAACACGGACAGGCATGGTTCCGGGCGTACCGTTTTATTGGATTATTTGAACTATGAGGTATTTCTATGAAACTAGAACTTCAAAACCTTTCCTTTTCCTATGGGACACAGGAAATCCTGCACGATTTAAGTTTTTCCGTGGCGGAGGGCGAATTTGTCAGCCTGCTCGGACCGTCCGGCTGTGGCAAATCCACCATTTTAAAACTTTTAACCGGCGTCCTGACGCCATCTGACGGAAGTATCCGCGCCGATGGAAACGAAATCCACGGCATAACCGGTCATTTCGCCTATATGCCGCAGAATGACCTTCTCTTCCCGTGGAAAACGATTCTGGACAACGTCTGCCTCTATGGGGAAATCCACGGTTCGCTGGCACGTGCCCGTGAAGAGGCGCTGAAAAACTTTCCTGCGTTCGGACTGACTGGCTATGAAAACAGCTATCCTTCCGCTCTCTCCGGTGGAATGCGGCAGCGTGCGGCATTTTTACGCACCGCCCTCTGTCAGGCGGACATCCTGCTTCTCGACGAGCCGTTTGGCGCCCTCGATGTCATCACTCGCAGCGAAATGCAGGACTGGCTCCTGGCGATGCGCGCGCGGTTAAACCGCACCGTTCTTCTCGTTACACACGATATGGACGAAGCGATTTATCTATCTGACCGCATTCTTATCCTGAATCCGGCACCGGCTGGGATCGTCAGTGAGATCCGGATTGATGAAAAGAAACGGGATCGGAACTGGCTGTATGAGCAGGGCGCGCTGCGGAAGACCATTTCTCAGAAAATTAAAGGATTTTAACAAAGGATTTTTTATAAGACAACTTTGGAGGTTATTTTCATCATGCCATCCCATTATCCACTCATCGATGCCCATACACACCTGGGAAGTGACTCCGAACGGAGCGAACGTCAGAAAAAACAGATTTTAAGCCTCGTCTGCGCTTCCACACCGCCCGAAGCCGAATCACTTTTAAAAACTGCCAAACCTTACCTTCTCCCCACCGCCGGGCTGCATCCGTGGCAGGCGGCATCATATTTCGTAAATGATATGCTGCCCTACCTCACCGCCTGCCCGGTTATCGGGGAAATCGGCATGGACAGTGTCTGGTGTGATGTCCCGCTTGACCGCCAGGAAGAAGTCTTCCGCGCCCAGCTCGCCATCGCCTGCCAAATGAAAAAGCCGGTCATTCTCCACACCAAAGGCGAAGAAGACCGGATCGCTTCCATTCTCCCAGAATACCCAAACACCTACCTCGTCCACTGGTATTCCTGCGAAGAATATCTGGATCAATATCTCGCGCTCGGCTGCTATTTCTCCATCGGACCAGACGTTCTCTGGAACCCACCCGTCCGCACTCTCGCTGCCCGCGTCCCGCAGAACCGCATTCTCATCGAGACAGATGGAATGGGAGCCGTCAAATGGGCATACGAAGCGCTGAAAACGCCTAAAAACAGCCAATTAGCCGATGCACGTGAAAACACAAAAAACGTAGAAGATGCACTCACCCACACACTTCTCGAAACAGCCGCCATCCGGCAGACAGAACCCGGTGTTCTTGCAAAACAGATACAAAAAAATCTCATCTGGGGATTCCTATCTGCTTCCAGATAATTTTCCAACAACCTCGGCGGGTCAGAAAAAGCCTACACCGAGTGCCGTTTTCTGACCCCCGCAACCTATTTATTTTATTCTAGTAGTTTGCAAGATCCGCTTCATCCTGCACCACCACAATCTTCGTCCCAGCATCCACCTGGCACACAACCTGTTTCATATCTTCCTCTGGAATACTGATGCACCCGGAAGTTCCCGTATTATTCCAGCTCTTCGGGCAATGCAGAAAGATCGCCGATCCCTTTCCCGGTGTACACTCCGGATTATAATCCAGCACCAGACCATAATTATACTGCGGCGCCTGCGCCATCAGATCCTCCGCCGAATTCCAGTCCTTCTGCACCTGCTTCGTATTTGCCAGCTGGTTATAATACTGGCTGTTTCCGTCATCCACATAATAATCGCCGTCCACGATCTGGTGATACGGCAGAATCGTTCCCGGATTTGCCTTCAGGCCAAATGCCATCGTAAAGCGGTACACGCCCGCCGGAGTTTTCTTATCGCCCTCCTGCTTCTGCGTCGTGATGCCGTTCATGCCGCTGACTGCTTCTTTCGACATCACCTGCACCAGTTTTCCATCCGCATCGCGCTTATACCAGTCCAGACGGCTCTTCGCCGGATCCTGGCGGTTGCCAATCACGACTATCAGCTGCGTTGCATCCTTCGCCGCCTCCAGTGTATTTACATCCCCGTTGTAGCTTGCCGTAAGCGCCGGCCCTGTCGCTTTCTCCGCTGCCATCGCAGCCGCCGGAGCTGCCGCACTCATCAACATACCTGCTGCCAATATTACCATTGCTTTCCGCTTCATTCTCAATTTCATCTTATTTATCTCCTATTATTTTATGTATCTGAATTTTACTCAAAAATCGGCTGCTTTTATCTTCCGCACACCCTGTCATTTCCTGCCACTTTCCAGTCCAGCCGCCTGCAGCATCGCCTTTCCAAAAATATGATGAAACAGCGCAATCACGCGCCCCACCAGCATGACAGCACAGACCGTTCCAATGCCGATTCCCACCGGTTTTCCCGCAAACAAAAGTCCCATAATCAGTGACAGAACAATGCAAAACGCATCCACACAGTTCTTCATCAAACCCGTGCCGATTCCAAAGATGTCTGCAAGCACCTGCACCAGACCATCGCCCGGATTTGGCACCAGCCGCATTGACAGGGACATCGCCGCGCCGATGCCTGTAAAAATCAGGGCAAGCATCAGCACTCCCAGGCGTCCTAAAAGTCCAGACGCCGCCGATCCGCATTCTTCTAACGACGGTATGCACACTGAAAATACATTCAGAAATCTTGTAAATACAATACTCAATGGAAACTGCAGCGCATCTTTCATAAGCAGGCTGCGTCCGGCTTTTCCTTTCTCCCGCAGATGAATCGCCGCCTGAATCAAGACAAAGATACCATACAGGACAAAGGTCATATCACCAAAATTCCGGTTCCAGATCACGGATGCCGCATACGAAAGTGAAATAATCGGCGACACTCCGAGTCCAGCTTTCGTATTGAGCGTAAGCCCCATCGCCAGAATCAGAAGCCCCATCAGATAAAAGCCCCACCGTGCTGCCCCGCTTCCCGTCGTTTTCTCCGTCATTTCCATGTTGTGATTCAAGATTTCCTCATCTCTTTTTCTTAATATTTGTTAAACCTATTCTATTATAGATCCTCCTCTTTCCACTTGACAAGCGCTTCCTGTATTCTAAATCTTCCAATTTTCTTACGAAATAAATATTCCAGCCTGCCTACATTCTACAGTCACAGCCTACATCTTACCATTGCGCCCCATTGAACCCACGACAAATTTCTGCTGCCATCAGATTATCTTACAGCACTTTCCGTTCTCTTTACTTTTTCCATTCCCTATGCTACACTAAACTCATGATTTTAGCTGTATCAAAGGAGTTTTATACATATGAAAAAAGATATGACCGAAGGGCGGGAATGGTCCTCCATCCTGCTCTTTTCCCTGCCCATCATGGGGGCAAACCTGCTGCAGGTTTTGTACAACCTCGCTGACAGCGTGATCGTCGGAAACCTCATCAGCGCGACCGCCCTTGGAGCCGTCGGACTGACCAGCTCCATGACCTGGCTTCTGACCGCCATCTGCACCTCCATCGGCGCCGGCGTCAACATCGCAGTCGCCCAGTATTTCGGTGCCAAAAAAGAGACGGATATACAGGAATCCATCTCCGTCTCCTATCTGATTGCCGTGATCGCAAGTATATTTTTAACTGCCGCCTGCTTTCTGGCAGCCCGTCCAGTTATTTTCGGCTTTTTGCAGGCACCGGAAGAAATGCGTTTCGACAGTATGGCATACTTTCTGATCTACAGCGGCGGAATTATTTTCCAGCTGCTCTACAATGTCACCTACGGCATCCTGCGGGCACACGGGGATTCGCGCGGCGCACTCATTTTCCTGATGATCTCCGCCGCCCTGAACATCGTGCTGGACTGTGTGTTTATCTCCGTCTTTCATATGGGTGTCTCCGGCGCGGCTGCCGCGACCGTGATCGCACAGGCAGGTTCCGCCATCGCCAGTTTCCTGTATCTGCGGCACATTTTTCCGGATCTGCTGCCGAAACGGCGTTATCTCTACGCCTGGAAGGGACAGGGGGCGCTGCTGATGCGCCTGAGTATTCCGATCATGCTGCAGACGGGCGTCAATTCGATCGGTTTCCTCATCCTGCAGCGTCTCATCAACTCCTTCGGCGCTCCCAGCATCGAGGGCTACGCTGCCATGCTGAAGGTCGAACAGCTCGCGCACATCCCGTCCCAGAGCTTTAACGTCGCCATTTCCAGCTTCGCCGGACAGAATATCGGCGCTGAAAAACTGGACCGTGCCCGCCGCGGCTACCGCACCACCATCCTGATGGGCGTCCTGATCAGTATCTCCATCAGTATCGTAGTTCTGCTTTTTGACCGGCCGCTTCTCCAGATCTTCAACATCACCGGAGAGTCCCTGCGGCGCGCAAAGGAACATCTCGACATCCTGATGTTCTTCATCTGGACCAGCACGATCACCAACATCACCTGCGGTTTTCTGCAGGGTGCAGGCGATGTCAAGATCCCGGCAGCTTCCGGCTTCATCAACCTGGGCATCCGCCTCGCGCTCTCCTTCCTGCTGGCGCTTACCCCGGTTGGCTTCCGCTGCTACTACGTGAGCATGCCGCCCGCATGGCTGATCGCCTGCTTCGTAGTTGTGATGCGCTACCGGAGTGGAAAATGGAGGGAGTTTCGGATTGTAAAAGAGTAAAGAAAAGGGATGGAAGAATTCACTTTTGGGGGGTGATTTCTTCCATCCTTATTTCATTTAAAGCTCTTTTTCGCGTTCTATCTGCTCCTAAAATTTTAGCACACTGCTATCCATAAAACACAAATTCCATTTTGCCATGCACATTCCACTCCACTCGCACACCGCTGCTGCCAGTGCCCGGTATGTAAACACGATATGGATATAAGCAGATCTGCGTATGTATAACCAACCGCCGCACCTATTCCTTAAACTTTTCCAAAATATTCCTAACTTCATCCACATCTATCTTCATCTGTTCTGCAATCTGGTTTTCTGTATATTTATCTCGATATAATCTATAAATTCCAAACACCCGTTTCTCACCCTGCTTCTGCCCTTCCCTTAATCCTTGCTTTAATCCTTCCTTCTTACCTTCCGCATACTCTGCCTTCCGAATCAATTCCTTTTCCCGTTTCTCATCATATTCGAAAATACACACCTCTATCGCCTCCGTTCGATTCTTTCTCAGGAAATCAGCCAGTATATTTTCCTCAATACATTCCGTCACAGCCTGCTCTGCCGCCCGGTTTATGTCCTTATACTCTGCCGCATATTTACGAATCTTGTCAACCAGAAGCATATACTCTTTCAACAGGCAGCAAGTTTCCAGAATCCTCTGTTTTTTATCCAGATTAATATTCAATACCTTCACTATCAATTCCAGCTCTGGTTCATCTTCCTTCTGGCAGAATGAATGTGACAGTTTCAGAACACTTTCCGCTTCCCGCTCCTCTTCTCCATTGTAAAACACAACAAAGTGTGGGGTCGGCAATTCCACCAGCGTTGACGCATACAGCGTTTGATTCCGAATGAGCATCTGGTATTCTTTCGTCACATAAATCAGAAAACGCAGCGGCATATTCGAATTCCAGGTTGACTGGTGTTCATACAAATTCAACTGCATATCCAGCAAAAATGCCTGGTCATTTTTCATATTCATATAAACCGCATTTTCCAGCGTCACGATCTCCAACTCTTTTGCATCCGTATAATGTGAATGATTTACCGCATTATACAGACTCAACAGATTCTCCCTTGTACTGAAAATCATCCGAAACAACGTATCCTTGTGATCCCGCCTTACTTTTACAGAATTCCTATTTCTCATTCATTCTCCCTTCTGACAGGAGAATTTCATTTCTTCATCATCCATCGAAAATCTCCTGCTCTTTAATTGTTGTCAACTTGGGTAAGCATAAGATTTTCTTAGATTAATTTAGAACATTAGATACATTTGAATAGTTGATAAAGAAAAATATATGCTTGATAGGATAAATGTATCATATTCCCAAAAAGGATGCAAGAGAAATCCTCAATCATACATCAAAATTTGCAACTACTCATTTAGCAGTTCAGGAGTACTCCTCTCTCGAAAAGCACCCCTGATCCATTTTTACTCATATTCCGTATTTTTCTTCTTCCCGGAGATCCCTGCCATCACAATAATAAACCAGAAAAATGGCTGTCTGCAGTTCATCAACGTAAAAGTTTCCGCCAGCAGTGCCAGCACTGCCGCCCGCTGTGCCCGGTCACACCAAATCACATTTCTTCCAAGTCCAGTACACCAAAAAAGTAGTCGGAATCAATCCATACGAAAACCAGACATCAAAAAAGCTGGAATGAATCTCGTTGACATGAAACACATCAAAAACACCCGGACTCAAAAGTGCCTCAAATCCATCATATGGAATAAACCGCTCAAAAAATCCCTCTCCGACTCCGTATAACAGATACTGCGGTTCTAACACCAGTCGTTCTGCGCTTCGATCATAAAGTAAATCATAGATATTTCCATTCGCCAGCTTCCATATCTTCTGTTGAATCCGCGAAAGAAGTGTATAATCCGTCTGGGAAACATCAAAATCCGCTCATGAACGACTCCGAATATAAAGTTCGAAATGTCCAGATCAAAAATGCTGAATATATCCAATACAGCGTATGTAAAGGAAAACTTCTATTCAATGTCCGAATAAAATAGACTCCATTAATAATTATCGCAAATATCAAGAAGATGAGCCAAGGGAAATCTTCTTGGTACAAAACTTTTCTGCTGTTCTTTCGGACAGCACATAATGTAAGGAGCCCAGAAGCGGTGAAGAAAAGAGCGGCTATTCCGATGCTACCGCTAGAAAACAAATAAAATTGTTTTATAAAAGCTGCAGCATAGAATAATATTTTTAATACTATTTTATCTCAAAGATTTCGCAGAACAAGGTATTCTGCGAATTTTTTTCTTTTCGAATTTTGCAGAACAATCTATAATATTGCGATTCCCGCATTCAAACGCTTTCTAATGCGTTTTTTGTTTCATAGGACGCAATTTTCTATGAAATAAGAAGCAAAAAACAGCACCCTGTGTATTTTCTTCTCGAAATACACAGGGTGCTGTTTTTTTTAGTCCAACGGATCAATCTCAATCATCCCGCTTGATTCCGCCCGGATCTTTCACAATTTATTTCATAACAATATTCACAATCCGTCCCGGAACGTAAATTTCTTTTACGATATTTCCAGTCAGCTTGTCCTTGATAGCCTCTTTACCAGCGGCGATGGCATCTTCTTTGGAGATGTCTGCCGGTACGGTGATGGTCGCACGGACTCTGCCGTTGATCTGAACGGCTACCTCTTTCTCGTCATCCTTCATCTTCTCTGCGTCGCACTCCGGCCAGGAAGCATGGAAGACACTGTCGGTGCCGCCGAGCTCCTGCCACAGCTCTTCACCCAGATGCGGTGCGAACGGTGCCAGCAGGATAGTGAAGGTCTTGAGGGTTTCTTTGTCGATGCCGCCCTCTTTCTTCGCCAGATCGATGAGCTTGTTGTTGTACTCCATGAAACCGGAGATAACGGTATTCAGACTGAACTGCTCGAAACGCTGCTCGATGTCGAATACCAGTTTGTGGCGCAGTTTAACCATTTCCTTGGTCTCTTTGATGTCTTTGTCCTTGCTGGTCATAACCAGGTTGTAGAAACGGTTCAGGAAACGGGATACGCCCTCGATACCGCGGTCATCCCACTCTGCATCCAGTTCCGGCGGTCCTACGAAAAGCTCATAGAGACGCAGGGAATCGCAGCCGTAGTCGCGTACCAGATCATCCGGGGATACGACATTTCCTTTCGACTTACTCATCTTGATACCATTCTTACCAGTGATCATACCCTGGTTGAACAGCTTCTTGAACGGCTCGTCGAAGTCAATAACACCGATATCGCACAGGAACTTGGTGTAGAAACGGGAATACAGCAGATGCAGTACTGCATGTTCAACACCGCCGATGTACATATCAACCGGCAGATATTTGTCCGCTTTCTCACGGGATACCAGTTCTTTATCGTTCTTGTTATCTACATAGCGCAGGAAGTACCAGGAAGATCCGGCCCACTGCGGCATGGTGTTTGTCTCACGTTTTGCCGGAGCGCCGCAGCACGGGCAGGTGGTGTTGACCCACTCGTCGATGGCTGCCAGCGGGGATTCGCCGGTACCAGTCGGCTGATAGCTTTCTACCTCCGGAAGTTTTAACGGAAGCTGATCCTCCGGAACCGGTACGTTGCCGCACTTCGGGCAGTGTACGATCGGGATCGGCTCGCCCCAGTAACGCTGACGGGAGAATACCCAGTCACGCAGCTTATAATTGACTCTCTTGTGACCGATACCTCTCTTCTCAATCATTTCCGGCGCTTCTTTTTTCAGTACGGAAGATTCCATACCATTCCACTCGCCAGAGTTGATCATCGTGCCGGACGCCTCGGTATACGCCTCAGTCATGTTCTCGATCTCTTTGCCATCTTTTGCGATAACCTGGATGATCGGGATATTAAATTTCTTTGCAAACTCGAAGTCACGGTCATCGTGTGCCGGTACGCACATGATAGCGCCGGTACCGTAGTCAGCTAATACATAATCAGACAGCCAGATCGGAACCTTCGCACCGTTGATCGGGTTGATTGCATAAGTTCCGGTAAATACGCCGGTCTTTTCCTTATCCTGCAGACGGTCTACGTTGGAACGCATGGAGGAATCGAAAATGTATTTCTCTACTGCCTCGCGGGTCTCATCGGTTGCCAGGCTCTTTGCCATCGCGTGCTCCGGAGCCAGTACCATGAAAGTTGCACCGTACAGGGTGTCCGGGCGGGTGGTGTAAACAGTGATCTTCTCATCGCGTCCCTCTACGCCGAAATCAACCTCTGCACCGTAAGATTTGCCGATCCAGTCAGTCTGCATCTTTTTAACCTTCTCCGGCCAGTCCAGTTTGTCCAGATCATTTAAGAGGCGGTCTGCGTACGCGGTAATCTTGAGCATCCACTGACGCAGGTTTTTCTTGGTAACCGGGGTACCGCAGCGCTCACAGCAGCCGTTGACAACTTCCTCGTTTGCCAGACCTGTCTTACAGGACGGGCACCAGTTGATCGGGAATTCTTTTTCGTATGCCAGACCTTTTTTGAACATCTGGACGAAGATCCACTGGGTCCATTTGTAGAATGCCGGATCTGTGGTATTTACTTCCATATCCCAGTCATAGATGGCTGCGATCTCGTTGATCTGACGTTTAATATTTTTAATGTTGGACTCGGTCGAGATAGCCGGGTGTACGCCCATCTTGATCGCGTAGTTCTCTGCCGGCAAACCAAATGCGTCCCAGCCCATCGGATGGATCACGTATTTGCCGCGCAGCAGCTGATAACGGCTCCATACATCTGAAATAACGTAGCCTCTCCAGTGACCAACGTGCAGACCACTTCCGGACGGATATGGGAACATATCCAGGCAGTAATATTTTTCTTTCTTTCCATCGTTTACATTGATGGGATGTTTTTCCCAGTTCTCGCGCCATTTTTTCTCAATGGCGGTATGATTGTACTGTGACATCTTTGTTCCTCCTGTTTTCTGCTTAACCCACGCTGATTTTTTGCTATTTCCTGTCAAAATCCGGCTCCAATCTCTAAAATGATGATTCATTATTGCAATCGACTGGTCCGTTGGCATTTCCATAACATCCAACCCTTGCGGACATTCTTTCAATCCGGTAACGTCAAAAACGCCCTGCGTCTCTACATTACCTGTATAGAGACGCAGGGCGAAAACTCCAACTGCGCGGTACCACTCTATTTCACACGGAATCCGTGTGCTCCTCATCGTCCTGTAACGGCGGATGACCGGCTCTGTCTACTCGGGTATTCAAAAACACTTCTTTCAACAGGCTGCTCCCGGACCAGTTCGGCGGCTTCCTTCCGCTGCCTCACACCATCCGGCAGCTCTCTGTAGAAATTTCGCGGCTTACTACTTCCGTTCATTGCATTTGTGCTATCTGGTAGAATAGCATAAATGGGAAGAAATGTCAAGTAACGTGACCTTCTCAAACTTGCACGTGACAGATTCGACGTTCTTTCAATACATGACATTTTCGACAATCTTTCAATCACCGTCAAACCTACACCTGAATCCGCTCTGCCACTTCATCGCCCAGTGCCAGCCGAACCTTTCCATTTCCGATGATCAGACCATCCAGCACACGTCCAAGGACCCGGATACGGCTTCCTTCTTTGATTCCATAGCGCTCCAAAAAGTTCATCACATCCGCATTTCCAAACATCCACTTGATTTCACAGGACTCTCCCGCCTGCACCTTTGCCAACGACTGCATACAACGACCTCCTGACTGATATTCCGCTTTCTGTAACTGTTCAGTACCTTCACAGTCACGCGCAAAAATCCATTAAAAATTGCCTACGGCAATGGGATTTTTGCCTGCTGGTCCATGTTTTCGTACGGTCAGCGCAGTAAATGCGCAGACCTACTGAACAGTTACCGCTTTCTTTTCTATCATTATATGCAGTCAGACTATTGTTAGTCAATGGTAATAATTGTTAGTTAATTCTAACAGTATTTAGCCGTTACCGTGAACCATCTCCACACTTCTCCGTCCATCTCCCGGCGGATTCTGCCGCGCAGGCGGAGGTAGTCCAGATGCGCCATGCACTCTCCCACCGCAAACCACTTCTGGGACGGTGGAAATTCTTCCCAGCTGTCGGCACGGATCTTCCAACGCATCTTTCCAGCCGTCTCATATGCCGTCATGCCCGGATGTTCGGCAAGCAGCGCCTCCGTCTCCGCCAGACGCCGCTCATGGTGTGCCAGCAGCGCCTCGATGCGCGCTGCATAATCGCCCGTCTTCCGGTGTCCCGGCAGGGCAAGGCGGACCGGATATTTTCTGACCAGGCGCAGGCTGTCGAGATAATCGCCCAGCGGATCCTCCGATTCCAGCCAGGAAGTAATATTCGGCGATATATCAAACAAGATATGATCGCCCGTGAACATGATGCCCTGCTTCTTTACCCAGAACATCGCATTGCCCGGCGTATGCCCCGGCACGGAGATCATTTCCAGCGTGTAATCTCCTACCGTGTATTTCCATCCTGCCTCAATCGGAACAAAACGATCATCAACCTGATCCAGCTTATAGCGGACTGCCGGATTGAGCGCCTGCGTTTTCTTCATTTCATCCTCCGGAAATCCACCGGCACGGAATTGCGCCGCCAGCCGAAGCGGGCGCTCCGGTGTAAAACCGTCCTTTAAGATCGTCAGATCGATCCCGCTGATATAGATGCGGCTGTCCGCCCCTGCCGCCTCCCTGGCAAGTCCTGTGTGATCCGAGTGCAGGTGTGTCAGAAGAATATCCAGCCGATCCGGGCTACTTCCAAGTGCCCGAAGCCCGGCAAACAGCGCCTCCCGGCATTCCTCGCGCCGAAATCCGGTGTCAATCAGAAGATCACGCTCGTTTTCTTTTCCCTTGATCAGGTAACTATTGAGTTCCCGCAAAGGATTCTGCGGCAATTCCACACCGATCCGCCAGATTCCATCTGCCACCTGTTCTACAAGGGCTTCCCTATTCTCTATGTTCTTTGTGATTTCTTCTCTTTTATTTTCTTTAAGCATATTTTTCCTTATTGAATCTATTGAATCTTCTCAGCCTTCTGCTTTCTCTTCTCTATGATCCATCGTCCGGAACAGATATGCACAAATCAAAATCGCCACCACAATCGACAGATAATCAGCCGCCGGCTGTGCATAGATAACTCCATCCAGGCCAAACATCGCATTCAGCACGAAAATCAGTGGAATAAAAATCAGTCCCTGGCGGCAGATCGTAAGAATCAGCGACGGAAGCGCTTTTCCCATTCCCTGGATCGTATTGATGCAGAGGAATAAGATACCAAGGAATGGCGCAGAAAGCTGGAGGGCAACCACCATCTGAATACCATACTGGACAACTTCCGCATCATTAATAAACATCTGAATCATTGTCTTTCTTGCGACAATCATAAACAATGTCAGAATCGTTCCCATAATAACCGATACAAATCCTGTAAATTTGAATACCGACATCAGGCGTTTCTTGTTGCGCGCTCCATAATTATAACCAATCAGCGGCTGGATTCCCACGCAGAGACCAATCTGCAGCAGGACAACAAGCATATTGGATTTCATCGCAACCCCCATCGCCGCTACCGGTGTGTCACCGTAACCGACCAGCGCCTGGTTCAGGATAATATTGGCAAAGCTCATCAGGATGTTATTTAAGGATGCCGGAATACCGATCCCTGCCACGCCGGAAACGATTCCATCTCCCATCTTAAAATCACGGAAATGAATCGACAATGTCGATTTTCCCCGTAGATAATAAGCAATATAGTAAAGACAGGCCGCAATATTGCCGATGATCGTCGCAAGCGCTGCACCGGTCACTCCCCAGCCAAGCACCAGGATCATGATCGGATCCAAAATAATATTTACTACGGTACCTAACAGGTTTCCGACCATCGATTCTCTCGATGCGCCTTCTCCCCGCAGAATATTCGCAAATGCAGTTGAAAACATAATAAACGGCGCGCCGATTGCAATAATCGCCAGGTACTGTCTCGCAAAACCGATCGTATTTACACTGGCACCGATGAGATGCAGAATGGTTTCCATTCCAAGTACAGACAGGATAGCCACTATCACGCCCAGCCCCAGGGATCCATAGCAGCAGAATGAACTGATATGACATGCCCGATCTTTATGGCGTTCTCCCAGTGCTCTCGATATCGCTGAGCTGCCGCCGATACCGAACAGATGGCCTAATGCCATAAAAATCATAAAGACCGGCGTTGCCAGCGAAACTGCCGCCACCTGCAGCGGATCCTTCGTCTGACCGATGAAAAATGTATCCGCCATGTTATAGATAACAACCACCAGCATGGAAATCATGGTCGGAACCGCCATGGTTGCGACCGCCTTCGGTACGGGTGTTTTTTCAAATAAATCCGTATTTGTTTTCATTTGTCGTAACTCCTCTCTTTCTATATTTGTTGTATTCTTTACAGTCACATTCTCGCGCCGAGCGCGGTCGCTTGCGACATGTTTCTGCTTCGCGCAAGTGCACATCATTGGCACGTTAGTGCCTTTTTGTGTAATAGGGGATTCCAAGGAATTTCCTATTACATAAAAATACAGGCACTTCTGCCTGCTGTGTAAAAGACCAACTCTTTATAAACACTTAATTTTATCATAAACACCTATTTTGTCAACTATTTCCGTATTAAACCTATCTTAAACTCATCTTAAAACCCAGCTTAAAAATTGTCTTTTGGAATTGTCTTTGGAAGTTGCAAAAAAGCGCTTTCTGGGATATGATGGAAACTAGAAAATTATGAATTTCATACCGATGGAGGATTTTTACTATGTCTAACAATTACGCAGGCAAATTTGTAAGTGCTGAGACCGCCGTCAAGGCCGTTCAACCGGGCGACTGGGTGGATTATGGCTTTGGCGCTGGATTTCCGGAGCTTCTCGACCGTGCGCTGGCAGCACGCAGGGATGAGCTGACCGATGTCAAGATCCGCGGTGGTTTAGTCATCCGCCCGCGCATCGAGGTTGTCGAAAGCGACCCGGAGCAGAAAGCATTCAGCTACTACAGCTGGCACATCGGCGATTATGAGCGCAAGCTGCAGACCCGTGGACTCTGCAAGTTTATGCCGATGATGCTGCGTTCCCTGCCGGAAATGTACCGCCACCACATTCGCGTGGATGTTGCCTTTGTACCGGTTTCCAGACCAGATGCGGACGGCTGCTGCGGACTGGGTATTTCCAACTATGCATGGCGCACCATCTTTGAGAATGCGCGCACCGTCATCTTCGAGATCAATGAGCGCCTCCCGCGCTTACAGGGCGTCGATGGTTCCCACCGTGTCCACCTCTCAGAGGCAGATTTCATCGTCGAGGGCGAGCATGAGCCGCTTCCGATCCGCACCTACCGCGATCCGAGCGCCGTTGATATTGAGATTGCCAAACGTGTCGTTGAGGAGATCCCGGACGGCGCTGTCCTTTCCCTGGGCGTCGGCGGCGTTCCGTTTACCGTTGCCAATATGCTGGCACAGTCCGACAAAACTGACCTCGGCTGCCACACCGGCACCATCAGCGATGCTTTTTTAGCCCTCTATAAGGCTGGCAAGCTGACCAACAAGAAGAAAGAGATTGACAACGGTTATTCTACCTGGAACCTTGCCATGGGCTCTCAGGAATTATATGACTGGCTGGATAATGAGCCGCAGCTCTTCCATCCGGCTGACGTCGATTACGTCCACTCCCCGTACCGCATCGGTGAGATGAAAAATGTCATCAGCATCAACGGTGGTGTCGAGCTGGATCTGATGGGACAGGAAAATGCCGAGTCTGCCGGCACCCGACAGCTCTCCGGTATCGGCGGACAGATGGATTTCCTGGAGGGCGCATTCCGCTCCGAGGGAGGCAAGGGCTTTATCTGCCTTGCTTCCACCCACAAGAAAAAAGATGGCTCCTTAAAATCCAACATCGTACCGTTCATTCCGGGCGGCAGCACCGTATCTGCACCGCGTACCATGATTCAGTACGTGGCGACCGAGTACGGTATCGCAAAACTGACCGGGCTTACCTTAAAAGAACGAGCGGATGCCATGATCGCCATCGCACACCCGGATTTCCGTGATGAGCTGCGCCGGTATGCGGAGGAGAATTTTAAATAAAAATTGGAAAGATACATCGGAACCGAAACATCAACATTCCATGTTATCTTTGATTATTTGAAAACCAGAATTTTCAACATAGAAAAGCCGTAATCTTATACTTTCGCTCATGAGTTTAATCCCATGGGCGGGTATATATGGTTACGGCTTTTTATTTTTTATGCCTCTTTCTTCGCCCCTATAACAACCACAACCACCATAAACCGGCAGACCAGAATAATCATAGACGCAAAGAGCTGCCACAGCGCAATATGCAGAATCAGGCTGACTGCGTACCCACACAGTGCTGCTCCCATTACCATAGCATATCCACAGCACAGTTCGGAGTGATACGAATGTCTGGGCAAACCTGCGGTGTAGCTTTCCATCAGTCCATAGAGCACCACATATTCCAGCATACACGGAATCAGCGACCAGATGGTTCCGTCCGGCCGCCTCCAGAACATGGACAGGAAGCTAGAAAAAGCAGTCACCAGCACAAGCGCCGCCCCTGCTGCCCGGTACACTCTCATCTCTTTTGCATCCATCTGGAAAAATCCCGCCTGCCGCTCTTTCTGGAGAATCCCGATATATAAAATCAGGAACCCGATGCAGGGCGGCAGCAGCATCACATGGAACAGATTAATATGAATCGAAGCAAGAATCAGACCGGCTAAAATCTTATGATCTCCCGTTTTCACTTAAATGCCTCCTCTTTCAGCAGATATTTCCACACATCAATAAAGCGAAGCTCCCTTCTCTTCCTGTATTCATTTTCAAATGAAAGAACCTGCTCCCCGCCATCTTTGCCGATATATGAAAGCACTGCAACTCCTGAATGAAATACCTGCGGCGACTGGTCTTCCTCTTTGCCAATCCAATGGCTCTGGAACGTCAGCACATCACCCGTTTTTACTGTCAGCCGTTTCGGCTCTTCCCCTTCTTTTTTGGCTGGGATAGGCTCTCCATTTAAGGTCATCGAAAAATTTTCCATCTCCCCGACTGACGCAATGCAGCCTTTTACTTCGATGGTTCCATCTTTCTGAACGGTGTAAACCTGTGTGGCCGTTCCATCTGAATTGGCGCTGGAACTTGGATTTTCCAGGGCGCTCCCGCCCTCCGGATTTGCAATCAGTACCAGATTACCAATTTTTACGTCCGCTGTGTTTCCATCTGAATAGAGCACCTGCGCCCGCGTCAGGATTCTCCACTGACGGATCCCGTTATGCTGCGGATCTTCAATCGAAAGCGTAGCATCCAGGCGATGAAGCGCATACTGTCCCGCTGACTGGACTGTCTCCCGCATTTCCTGCATTTGAAGTTCAGGCAACTCTGAAAAACGAATTTCTCTCACACAGATCTCATCCGTCACATCCGTCAGATAGGCAAAATTTACCTGTGTATACCATACATCCGAAGTTCCATCTGTCTCATCCACACTTTCTTCCCCTAATGCATATAAGGACACTGTATTCTCCAATCCCATATTCGCATTCGGGTCTTTCACGCCTTCGTCTAAAACTCCAACTTTCACATCGGAATCGGTACTTTCTTCTTCAAGCGCCTCACTTGACACAGATGGAACGATTCCATCCTCCGAAGTTTCTACTCCGTCCAGCCCACAGCCCAGATAGGCCGACTGGCTGTAGTGCAGAAACAGCGGTTCTTTCAGCCGGAACGTATACTGGGCGATCAGACCCGCCAGCAGACAAATAAGCGCCAGCACCAGCCAGATACGCACGATCATCCGCTCCGGGTGTTTCCGAACTGTTTTTGCCTGTTCTTTTACTTCCATGAGTTCCCCGCTTTTCTCATTTTTCTCTATCATAAAAAGGCCACCCACCTGTCTGTATAAGTTGTTCTCTTTGCAACATTATACCTTTTTACAGGTGGGTAGTCTTTTCTATTTTCTTACAATTTATAGCCTTCTTTTTGAAAATTGCAAAAGTACGCAATTCGTAGCAATTTGGCATCCGCATTCACTGCCTTAACTTCTCGCCTGTCCCATCGATAACATTCGCAGCGCTTTGTTCAATTCAAGCACAGCCTATAACCATATCGATCCGAAAGACCTTCCAGAAAGAGAAAGCCGCCGCTGACAGCCTTGATGAATCGGTATCGATCCACTCAGCCGCCTGCGGCGGTTTTCTGCTTATTTATATAAGAATATCATATTTTTGACCGAAACGGTAAGCGCTTCTTTTATTTTCGGCATTTCGCGCATAGGCAGGCGATTCTGTTTTGTCTATATTTTACAACCAAATCGCAGACAATTCCGGGCTCAATCCAATGCCCCATCCAAGCCTTCCAATCAGCTTTATGCACTCTCATAGCCATTTACGCACCTACATTATATCTGCCATTATTCAGCTTCTGCCGCTCTCGCCTCCACTTCTCTCTTCTGTACATCGCCCGGAGCCTGCTCGTAGCGGCTGAACTCATAGGAGAATTCACCGATACCGCCGGTCATGGAACGAAGGTCGGTGTTATAACCAAACAGCTCGGACATCGGGATATCTGCCTCGATGATCTGTTTGCCGTGATGGTTGGAGTTCATACCGAGAACACGACCTCTTCTGCGGTTCAGATCGCCCATAACGTCGCCGGTGAATTTATCCGGAACGGTTACTTTCAGAGATGCGATCGGCTCAAGAAGAACTGGATTCGCTTCCATGAACGCTTTCTTGAATGCCAGCGTCGCTGCCATCTTGAATGCCATCTCGGAGGAGTCAACCGGATGATAGGAACCATCTAACAGGGTTGCTTTCACACCGACAACCGGATATCCAGCCAACGGGCCCTTCTGTACGCATTCCTGAACACCTTTCTCAACTGCCGGGAAGTAGTTCTTTGGAACGGCACCGCCAAATACCTTCTCTTCGAATACATATGGTGTCTCCAGATCGCCGGACGGCTCGAAGGACATCTTAACATCGCCGTACTGTCCATGTCCACCAGACTGTTTCTTATATTTGCCCTGTGCTTCTACTTTCTTGCGAAGTGTCTCGCGGAATGCAAATTTCGGTTTGCTGAGCACAATGTCTACTTTATATCTTGCCTGCAGCTTGCTGACAACGACTTCGAGCTGCTGCTCGCCGATGCCGTAAAGTAAGGTCTGACGGTTCTCGGTATCGCTGACACTTCTGAGTGTCAGATCTTCGTCCATCATCTTCGCCAGTGCACTGGAGATCTTGTCTTCATCGCCTTTGGTCTTAGCTGCGTATGCCATGTAGGTATACGGGGTAGAAATCTTCGGTTTGTGGTATACAATCGGAGCCGTGCGGACTGCGATGGTATCGCCGGTCTGAGTAACGTTTAATTTGGCAACCGCGCCGATATCGCCCGCCTTTAATTCCGGAACCTCGATGACATCCTTGCCGCGGAGAACATATACTTTCTGAACTTTCTCTTCAGCGTCTTTGTTTACATTGTAGATAACGGTATCTGGTTTTAAGGTACCGGTACAAACCTTCATCAGGGAGTATTTGCCGATGAACGGGTCAACCACAGTCTTGAAAACACGTGCCGACAGGGATACATCGTCATTATATTTAGCAGTAAAGCGCTCTGCGGTCGATACATCGACACCGACACACTCGAACTTGTCCGGTGACGGGAAGTATTTATCGATCGCCTGCAGCAAATATGCGAAGCCCTGTGCATTGATGCCGGAACCCATCATAACCGGAACGATGTTGCCCTCACTTACGTGCTCGCGCAGCGCCTGTGCGATCTCTTCCTGTGTAAATTCTTCACCGGAGAAATAGCGCTCCATATATTCTTCACTCGTCTCTGCCACTGCCTCAATCAGCGCATCACGGATGATGCCGAGGTTCTTCTTGGTGTACTCCGGAATCTCGCATTTCTCATATTCGCTTAAATGAGTGAAACGGCGGCCTTCCATCTTTACCGCATTGACAAAGCCGACAAATTTTTCATTTTCACGGATCGGCACCTGGAACGGCGCGATCTTACGGCCAAACTGTTTCTCCAGTTTTAAGATCAGCTCACGGAAGCTTGCCTGATCGTCATCCATGTTGGTAACGAAAAACAGGCGCGGCAGGTTGTACTCTTCACAGAGTTCCCATGCCTTCTCGGTTCCGACTTCGATGCCAGCCTTGCAGTTTACAACGATGACTGCTGCATCTGCTACACTGATAGCTTCCTCTACTTCTCCCACAAAATCAAAATAGCCAGGGGTATCTAACAGGTTAATCTTGATCGGTCCATCTTCTCCCTGATACTCCAACGGAATCAGCGTGGTGGAGATAGAGAACTGTCTCTTGATTTCTTCTTTATCATAATCGCTGATGGTGGTTCCTTCCGGAACTTTTCCCATTCTCTTGGTAGTACCTGTTACCAGTGCCAGCGCCTCTGCTACCGTTGTCTTGCCGGCACCGCCGTGCCCCAGTAACACTACATTGCGGATTTGTTTTGTCCCATACACGTTCATAGTTAAGTCCTCCCGTCTATTTATTTTGATGTTTTCTTCTTGTATTTTAACCTCTGTTCATATTGTACAAGAAAATAGAGAAAATTTCAAGTAAAACAACACCTTTATACAAAATTTATTCGTTTTATTTTGAAAAGCATTGAAAATGCGACAATTTCCCTGTTCAAAGGCGGTGAAATCAATCGCATTTTCGCAAATTTAGTAATAAACAGATGCAAAAAATTTTCTTTTTCACTTCAACGCGTAAAATCGTTGACAAGTGACTTGTTCTATTCTACAATAATTTCTAGTTTCATTTTTTTACTATACTACTTATGAAAGAGAGCGTAATTGCTATGAATACACCGATTAATCATCTTACCGCCGGTTTCATCGGACTCGGTCTGATCGGCGGCTCTATCGCCAGAGGTTTGAAACGCAGCGCCCCGGATATTCAGATCATGGCTTATATGCGGACCCGCGAAAAATTGGAACAGGCACATGCAGACGGCATTGTTGACCTGATTCTGGACGGCGTGGACGAGCATTTAAGCGAGTGCGACATCATTTTCCTGTGCACACCGGTTGAATTTAATGAATCCTATCTGCGCCAGATCCGGCCATTCTTAAAGGAAGGCGCGGTTGTGACTGACGTCGGAAGCACCAAGACCAGCATTCATGAGACCGTTGCCGCGCTTGGCATGGAAAGCTGCTTCGTCGGCGGACACCCGATGGCTGGCTCGGAAAAGACCGGCTACGAGAGTTCAACCGACCATTTGCTGGAAAATGCATACTATATCATTACCCCGACACCGCACACCCCAGCTTCCCACACTGACCGTATGGTGGATGTGGCAAAGGCGATCGGTGCGCTGCCCCTGGTGCTGGATTACCATCGTCATGATTTCATTGTCGCGGCGATCAGCCATCTGCCGCACCTCATCGCCTCCAGCCTGGTCAACCTGGTACACGACTGCGACAGTGAGGATCAGATGATGAAACGGCTGGCTGCCGGAGGTTTCAAGGATATCACCCGTATTGCCTCCTCTTCTCCGGTCATGTGGGAACAGATCTGCATGACGAACACAGGCAATATCACTGAGGTGCTGGATCGCTACATTGATTCCCTGACGACATTGCGGGAAGAACTGTCCGACCACCAGTCTAGAGCCATCTACCAGCTGTTTGAGTCCTCCCGCGACTACCGGAATTCGTTTGCAGAAACTCCAAAAGGATCGATACAGCCGGAATACGCCTTCTCTGCCGACGTGGTGGACGAGCCAGGTGCTATCTCCATCATTTCCTCGATCCTCTCCGGTAAAGGAATCAGTATCAAAAATATCGGCATCAGCCACAACCGTGAGCATGGCGAAGGCGCGCTGCGGATCAGCTTCTACGACAAGGCTTCGATGGAAGCGGCGTGGGCGCGTTTGAAGAGATACAATTACACGCTGTTCGCGTAGACTGCAATGTATGTTTCAAACTTAACTTTCAACATTAATGTTTAGGCAGGTACAACTATGAACTCAATGAAATTTACCCATACATCTTCTCTCCGGGGCGAACTGACCGTTCCGGGAGACAAGTCCATCTCCCACCGCAGCGTCATGTTCGGCGCTCTTGCGGACGGACTGACCGAAATCCACGGCTTCCTGCAGGGCGCAGACTGTCTCTCCACGATCTCCTGTTTTTCCAAAATGGGAATCTCGATCGAAAATCAGGGCGAGACCGTTCTCGTCCACGGACGTGGACTGCACGGGCTGACTGCCCCAGACTCCGTTTTAGACTGCGGCAACAGCGGCACCACAACACGCCTGATCTCCGGCATTCTCTCGGCCCAGAAATTTGACACAACACTGACCGGTGACGCTTCCATCCAGAAACGCCCGATGAAGCGCATCATCGATCCTCTCTCCCAGATGGGCGCAAAGATCGAGAGTGTCAATGGAAATGGCTGCGCGCCGCTCCATATCACCGGCTCACCGCTGCACGGCATCCATTATAATTCTCCGGTTGCCTCCGCCCAGGTCAAATCCTCGATTCTGCTGGCAGGTCTGTATGCCGACGGAGAAACCCGCGTGACCGAACCGTACATCTCCCGCGATCACAGTGAACGGATGCTGTCCGCATTCGGCGCAGACATCCACACAGAAGGAACCACCGCGATTTTACAGCCGGCAAAACAGCTCTATGGACAGAAAATTCAGGTTCCGGGCGATATCTCCTCCGCTGCCTTTTTTATCGCGGCCGGACTCATCGTACCGGATTCAGAAATCTTAATTAAAAATGTCGGCATCAACCCGACCCGCGACGGCATCCTGCGCGTCTGCAAGGCGATGAACGCGGACGTCGAACTTCTCAATGTAAACACCGCCTCCGGCGAACCGACCGCCGACCTGCTCGTCCGCTCCGGTAAGCTGACTGGAACCGCGATCGAGGGTGCGATCATCCCGACTCTCATCGACGAGCTTCCGGTGATCGCTGCGATGGCGTGCTATGCCGAGGGAACCACCGTCATACGCGATGCCGCGGAACTGAAGGTAAAAGAGTCAAACCGCATTGCTGTCATGGTAGAGAATTTAACTGCTATGGGCGCGGATGTGACCGAGACCGAGGATGGCATGATCATCCACGGCGGCAAGCCGCTGCACGGTGCTGTGATCGACAGCAAGAAGGATCACCGCATCGCCATGACCTTCGCCGTTGCCGCACTCGGCGCTTCCGGCGAGACCGAAATTCTGGATGCAGACTGCGTGAACATCTCCTATCCGGGATTCTATGGGGATCTGGAACGGCTGTGTAAATAAATTCTGAACAAATAAACTCATCTGGGCAGAAACACATTTCACGATAAAACAAATGTGCTTCTACCCATTTTTTATATTTTCCTTTACTTTTTTGTAAAAATGGATACAATATAATCTATCAAGCATTGAATGATGCTCACGCATACACACGATTGAATCACAGAAAGGAACGACCCATATGCAGGCACTCGGAACCCAGAAAAAACAGGGAAGTATCGTCGAGGCGATCAGTCAGGCGATCCTTAGCGGTCAGATTCCCGCCGGAACTGAAATGACACAAAAAGAGCTGGCAGAAAGTCTCGGCGTCTCGCGGATGCCCGTGCGCGAAGCTCTGATCCTGCTGGAATACCAGGGACTTATCCACCGGCTTCCCAATAATCATGTACAGGTAGCAGATTTAACGGAAGATTATCTCACACATCTCTTCTCTCTCTGTGCCGGACTGGAAGCTGACCTTCTCATGCGCCAGCCAGAGATAATTAAAAACAACGACGTCACTCCTCAAAGCCTGCTCGGATCCAACGATGCAGAGCTTACTTTCCACCATACACTGACCTCCCGATGCCCGTATCCGCTTCAGAAAAAAACATTAGAGACGATGGTTCAGATTTATATTCCATATGCGCTTGAAAGCCCGGTATATGATCGAACTGCGGGTATGACACGTATCAACGAAATCAAGAAAGCGCTTTCTGATAAACTCCCGACGCACGGGGTTCCAGATAGTTTCTCTCATGAACCATCTGACCAATCCTTATCGTCAGCCGTCTCCCCTGCATCGTCCATCCCTGCCCTTCTCGACACTTATTTTAAGGCGCTCTGCGATGCCGCCATCCATGAAAGGAGGTCTCTCATATGCTCGGATTAAAACCGATTCAGCTTCTCCCGGCACGGGAACGTGTTGCCTCGGCACTCCGCAAGGCGATCCTGACCCGCCAAATCTCAGAAGGAGAAGTATTGACCCTCGATAACACCGCCAAAGAACTGGGCATCTCAATCACCCCGGTCCGCGAAGCGTTTCAGATTCTCTCCCGCGACGGTCTGATTGAGCTTAAACAAAATAAAGGCGCCGTCGTGCTCGGCATTAATGAACATACCTTGCGGGAACATTATCAGATCCGTGCCGTTTTGGAGGGTGCTGCCTGTGCGTTCTGCTGTGAGACAAACGCGGACCTGACCGGTATCCAGAATTGTCTCGACACCGCTGCCGAGGCACTAGCCCATCAGGACTCCAGCCATTATGCCGATTTAAACCAGTCTTTCCACTACGAGATCTGGAAAGCATCCGGCAATACAAAGCTTAATAATCTTCTCGGCGGACTCTGGAACGGTCTTTCGATCGGTCTCCAGTCAACGGAGCTTGAATATGCCACCGTTTCGCACCGGGAACATCTCCAGATTTTTGAATCTCTCCAAAAACGCGATGCCGATGAGGCGCGCCGACGCATGGAAGAACATATTTACCGAAGTATGCGCGACATTTTAACACGTTATCAATAAACCTCATTCCAAACATCCGTCATTATTGATAAAAAATCTTATTTTTATTTTCACAAAGTGCCGAATCTGTCAAAAGCATCTTGACAGGTCCGGTATTTTATTTTATACTCAGCTCAACAAATGGATACATTATCATTTATATTTTATCTTATTGGTTTATATGTATCCACACAGGGGTTAATTCTATATAAAAAGGGGTGTAGCTGTATGAATCCATCCACCATTACCCTGCTGTTTCTTCTCTTTGCGATCCTCATGTTCGTAACCGAGAAGCTTCCGCTGGGACTTACCTCCATGATTGTCTGTTGCGGTCTCGTCGTGACAGGCGTGCTGGATGTCAAGACCGCCTTTGCAGGGTTCATTGATTCCAATGTCATTCTCTTTGTCGCCATGTTCATCGTCGGCGGTGCACTGTTTGAGACAGGAATGGCAGGTCGAATCGGAAGCATTGTCACACGGTTTGCCAGGGGCGAACGCACGCTGATTGCCGCCATTATGATCATCGTCGGCTCCATGAGCGGAGTCCTTTCCAACACAGGAACCGCCGCCGTTCTGATTCCAGTTGTGACGGGAATCGCCGCCAAATCCGGATATTCCCGCTCCCGGCTTCTGATGCCGTTAGTCTTCGCCGCTGCGATGGGAGGAAACCTCTCCCTCATCGGCGCACCGGGGAACCTGATCGCCCAGAGCGGACTCCAGGAAATCGGCTTATCGTTCGGATTTTTCGAATATGCCATCGTCGGACTGCCGATTCTGATTGCCGGAATCCTGTTTTACACAACCATCGGATTTTCACTTCTTCCGAACCATCCGGCTCCTGCCAAAGAAACGGTCTGTCCTATGCCGGAGGAAGCTATCGCTGCGGAACATGTATCAGCCTGGAAACAAATTGTCTCTCTGGTTGTACTGATTCTGACCCTGCTCGCGATGATATTTGAAAAGCAAATCGGCGTAAAGCTCTACGTCTCCGGCTGTATCGGCGCGCTCGTCCTGATACTGACCGGCGTTATCTCAGAGGAAAATGCTCTTAAAGCTATTGATTTGCGGACCATCTTCCTCTTTGGCGGTACCCTTTCCCTCGCGGCAGCACTCGCTGAAACAGGGGCTGGTGAACTCATCGCCCACTCGGTGATTCGGGCACTCGGCAACCAGCCGTCCCCGTACCTTTTGACCTTCACCGTTTTTATTCTCTGCTGTGCACTGACAAACTTCATGTCCAACACAGCCACCACGGCACTGATGGTGCCTATCTGCCTCTCTATCGCGCAGGGAATGGGGGCTGACCCGCGGGCTGTCCTGATGGCGTGCGTCATCGGCGGTTCCTGCGCCTACGCCACCCCGATTGGGATGCCAGCTAACACGATGGTCGTCGGTATCGGCGGCTTCCACTTCCGGGATTTCGTGAAAGCCGGACTTCCGCTCATCGGAATTGCAACAATTATCAGCATGATTATCCTACCAGTTGCATTTCCTTTTTTTCCGGGTTAATTAAAACAATTATTATAACATTTTTGATATGAATTAAGGAGGACTTCACATGAACAAACAGGAACAGGTCGAAAAAATGACCACCTATATGGCACATTTCGTCGATCACATTGGAAAAGTACTGCCGGACGATATCATTCAGAAACTGGATGAGCTGGCAGCCGAAGAGACAAAACCGCTGGCTAAAACCATCTATGAAACCATGAAATTAAACCAGAAGCTTGCCAAAGAACTGAACCGCCCCAGCTGCCAGGACACCGGTGTCCTTCAGTTCTGGGTAAAATGCGGCACGAATTTCCCGCTGATCGGAGAACTGGAAGCACTCTTAAAAGAAGCAGTTGTCAAGGCAACCTTCGAAGCGCCGCTCCGCCACAACAGCGTCGAAACATTTGATGAGTATAACACCCGCAAAAATGTCGGAAAAGGCACTCCGACCGTTTTCTGGGACATCGTACCGGACAGCGATCAGTGCGAAATCTACACCTACATGGCAGGCGGCGGATGTACACTTCCTGGCAAGGCGATGGTGCTGATGCCGGGTGCCGGATATGAAGGGGTCGCACAATTTGTTCTGGATGTCATGACTTCCTACGGACTCAATGCCTGCCCGCCACTCTTGGTCGGGGTCGGGGTCGCTACTTCGGTTGAAACTGCTGCTCTCCTCTCCAAGAAAGCACTGATGCGTCCGCTTGGAACCCACAATGAGAACGAGCGTGCCGCCTCAATGGAAAAGCTGCTGGAAGACGGCATCAATGCGATCGGTCTTGGTCCGCAGGGCATGGGCGGACACGCATCCGTTATGGGGGTTCACATTGAAAACACTGCCCGCCATCCATCCACCATCGGCGTTGCGGTCAATGTCGGCTGCTGGTCCCACCGCCGCGGACATATCATTTTCGATAGAAACTTAAACTACACAATCACAACTCATTCGGGGGTAACGTTATAATGATAGAAATGAAAAATGGTAAAAAAATCCTGACAACACCTATTTCTGCTGAAGATCTGGCTGATATCCATATCGGAGATATTATTTATTTAAACGGAAGCCTGACCACCTGCCGCGACGTGGCACACCGCCGCCTGGTAGAGGGACATCGCGAACTTCCAGTCGATGTCCGCAATGCCGCTATCTTCCATGCCGGACCAATCATCCGTCCACTCGAAAATGGAAAATTTGAAATGGTTTCGGTCGGACCGACCACCAGTATGCGTATGGAAAAATTTGAAAAAGAATTTGTAGAGCAGACCGGTGTACGCGTCATCGTCGGAAAAGGCGGCATGGGTCCAAACACCGAATATGCCTGCAAAAATTTCAAAGCACTTCACTGTGTATTCCCGGCTGGAAATGCTGTTGTAGCCGCAACCGAGGTGGAGGAAATCGTCGATGCCCAGTGGCAGGATCTCGGTATGCCGGAAACGCTGTGGCACTGCCGTGTCAAAGGATTTGGTCCTCTGATTGTATCGATCGATACGGAGGGACGGAATTTGTTTGAAGAAAATAAAGTCACTTTCAATGAGCGCAAGGAAAAAGCGCTGAAAGAGATCTGCAAACACGTAAGTTTTATTAAATAATCCCAAAACTATTTCTTTCATTCTTTCCTTTATTAGCCACAAAGGGACTGTCGCACCAAAGCGGTACGACAGTCCCTTTCTACATGATATACTCTCGTAATTTATCTGTTTACTGTCCGTACTTCGCAAAATACCGATCCAGCACCTGTCTTGCGATCGGCGCAGCGACCGCACCGCCGGAACCGGACTCTTCTGCCAGCACGCAGATCGCCACCTTCGGCTTGTCTGCCGGAGCGAAACCGACAAACCAGGAATGTGTCTCCTTACCTGCCTCAAACTCGGCGGAACCGGTTTTTCCGGCCACCGTATAGGATGCCCCCCGCATCGCGGAACCCGTACCAATCTCGACCACCTGGCTCATGAGATGCGTTAGAAACTGTGCGTCATTCGCAGACATCAGGGTTCCATAGGCGGACGGAAGGAACTTCTTGACCGTCTGACCACCCACATTTTCAACATGATCGATCATATATGGCTTCATCAGCGTGCCGCCGTTGGCGATCGCCGATACGATCATCAGGTTATGCAGCGGCGTAATCTGGGTTTTTCCCTGTCCGATCGCGGTCTGAAGCTTTTCCCAGTCATCCGAACTGCCGTCGAGCGAAAACGTGCTCTGGTTGTACGGAAGTGTGTACGGAAGCTCCGAATTAAAGAGCATCTGATTTGCCAGCGCCCGGAATTTTTCTGAATTAATCTGCATTCCAATCTCCGCAAACGCACCGTTGCAGGAATTGGCAAATGCCTGAATCAGGTTCTGCGCCCCGTGTGCCGTCCCGTGGTAACATTTAATCGTATAATCGCCATTCTGGTAAGAGCCATTACAATTATACACATAGTCCTGCCAGGTATTCGGGTTCTCTTTCATATATTCCAGCACCGTCAGCATCTTGAACGTCGATCCCGGCGGATATAAGCCCTGCGTCGCGCGGTTGACTAACTGCGCCTTCGTATTGTCCGGCGATATCAACTCTGCCCAGCGCTCATCGACGAGATTCGCATTGAAATTCGGCTGGGAAACCATCGTTAAAATCTTTCCCGTATCCGGTTCCATGACAATCACCGCGCCCCGGTGTTTTCCGATCGCGTCGGATGCCGTCTGCTGCAGATCCACATCGAGCGTCGTAATCACATTGTCGCCCAGATTTTTCTTCCCCTGAAATTCATTGATCGTTTTCTCAATCAGATTCACATGGGAGGAAAGCAGGTAGAAATTCGCCAGCGACTCCAGACCGGTTTTTCCATTTTTGCCGGAATATCCGACCGAATGGACAAACAGATAATCATACGGATAATAGCGTTTCTCGCTTCCGTCACTTGCAATGTTCGTCTGCGCCAGCACCGTTTTATCATTGCTCATAATCGAACCGCGGGTCACCCGGTCTGAGAGGAGATCGAGTCTCGCATTATAAGAGCTGCCGATCACATTTTCACTCTTAAACTGGATAAACCAGCCAAAATAAACGGCCATCGCGATAAAGAGCGCCGCAATCCCATAGGTCAGCCACAGAATATGACGGTTTGAACGCGCTCTCGCATTTTCAGTTCTTTCCATTTCATCCTTCTGCCTCATCAAACTGCTGCTCCTCCTCTTCTTCCTCATTCCGTTTCAGGACATATAGTCCCTGTATCACGCCAAACAGGATAAATGTGCTGAGAATCGAACTGCCTCCATAACTGACAAGCGGCAGCGTCACGCCGGTGGACGGAATAAACTTGGTCACGCCGCCGATCGTCAGGAACACCTGCACCACATACTCAATTCCCAGACCAAACGCGATCAGCTTGTAAAATAATGCCTGCATCCGGGTCGCAATCAGCATGAACTGCATGAAGCAGCCCAGACAGATCAGGAGAATACAGAGCGCATAGATGCCGCCCAGCTCCTCCGAGATCGCCGCGAAAATGAAGTCCTTCTCGACAACCGGGATCTTCTTCGGCATCCCCTGGTAAAGTCCCATGCCAAACCAGCCGCCTGTGCCGATCGCAAAGAGCGCCTGCGTAACCTGATATCCTTTTCCTGCGATGTCACTCCACGGATCCTGCCATGCTTCCACGCGGACACGCACATGCGAAAACAGCTTATACGCCAGCATCGCAGCCGCACAGCCGCTTCCAAGACCGCCTGCCAGATACAGCCAGTTGGAGGTTGCAATAAACAGCATCAGGACATAGGAGAGGAAAAAAATCAGCGCACTTCCCAGATCCTTGGATAACACCAGAATCAACACGTGCGCCGCCGCCACGCCGGTCGTGATCGCCACATTTTTAAACTCCGTTGAGCGGTAAAACATCGTCGCCACGAAGAATACAAAGCTGATCTTAACAAACTCGGACGGCTGGAACGAAAATCCGCCGATACTGATCGAAAGCTGTGCGCCGAAGCTGGTATTGCCGATCACACAGACAACCAGCAGCAGCGCCAGACCTATCAGGCCGTACACCCACGGTATCTTAGCGAGCTGCCAGGTTCTATCTATCACATATGGTATAATCATTGTGATAACCGCCGCAACTGCCATGATGATAAACTGGCGGACCGCCTTGTCCATCGAGATGCGCGTCAGCATGATAAAACTGGTGCACAGAAGCATACACGTGTTGTTCAGCAACAGTCTCGACGCATTCCGGTAAAACAGCCGGTATAAGAGCTGGTACAGGACAAAAAAGACAAGCTGCGCGCCGAAAAACAGCACAACTGCCTCATCCTCGGTTTGTAGATAAATGATCGTACCCGACAGAAGAAATATCAAAAACAGCGGTACATTCTGCAGACGACAGAGCCGGAGTTTCGACTCGTCATCCGGCAGTGAAAAAAAGCGGAAATTGTAATATGTATAAATCAGTATCAGCAATATCATCAGATACCTGGACATCGTTGTCACAAGATTTATCATGGTGATCCTCCTTTTCATGTGTACCCGGAAGATTCCCGGTACACACGCTACTCTACGCCCCTCTTAAAATGACCTCTTGTAAATTCGCCCTCCAGCTCCACCGGTTCCTGATGGAGGAAGGTCTTCACGTAGGCATCCAGCACTTCCCCGGTCTGTGCCGCACTTTCCGACGTAAATGCCAGACGCAGCACCTCCGGTTGCAGGCGGTCTATCTGCTTTTTATCCTTCAAAAGCGACAGGGGGCTGGAATTGTAGATCGTATTGCAGCAGAAACGGCACTGGTTCCTTACCGGAAATACCTTCTTTTTGCGATCCCGCAGATACAGATATTCCGGACATTTACTGCATCCTTCCACTGTTTTCCGGATGCACTGGGCGGTTACCATGACCGGGATCGAACCATATACGAGAAGTTCCCGTTCCCGGCTGTCGCGCGCCTCCAGCTCCCGGCTGTTGAGCTCGACCGGAAGGGTAAAACGCATCGAAAGCTCCGGCGCCATCTCCCGCACAAAATCCTCCGCCCGGTGATTCATCGTATAAATATCATAATCCATCACAAGCGGGATGGAAATCTTCCACTCGCGCACCAGTTCCAGCTCTTCCCATGCCCGGATGACAAGACCGTCAAATCCCGCCGATTCCAGCCTGGAACGATGTGTTTCAAAATATTCCTTTGCCCGATCGCGGAAAATATGCGGCATTACCAAAAGACACTGCTTGTCTGCCTCATGGCAGCGCGATACCCATTCGTTCCACTGTTCGGCACCAAATTCAGCGCTATCCAGATAGATGGCGCCGACTTCCGGTACGGATAACGCCACTTTTAACTGTGCCGGGTGTTCGACCGAAACGTGGATGTGGTACAGAGCTGTTTTATTCCCTTTTTTATTCTCAAACAGCGTTTTCTGGCTCTGTACAGGTAAACCTGCTGTGAGTTCAACGTCCTGAGCCGGGCTGGTTTTTTCTGATTCCGAACCTGCCTGGTTATTTTCTTCCGGATTTTGCCATCCTTGTCCTGTCCCGCACGCCCTATTTTCCGGTATCTCCCGGCGGTATGGACGCAGTATCTCCTCGGTCAGCTGCTCAAACGCAGAGCGGCGGAGTTCATTTAACTCCTGCACCGGCACAAAGGGGCTGCCGCCTGTCTCCACTTCCAGATTTTCAAAATAATACGGCGTATTTCCCGTTTTTCCGAGCTGTTTCTCAATCCGCTCCTTGCTCATCGGCTGTTTCACTGCCGTCTGGACAACTGCTCCGATTCCGCCTGCCATCCGGCTTTCTCCCGTCAGCGGATCTTCGTATTGAAGCGTCAGCTGCAGCGGTTCGCCTTCACAGACACGCGCAAACCCCTGAACCGGTTCTTTCACCTCTGCTTCCACATACGTTTTGTCCAGATACTGGTAAAGTTCCCGGTTTTCCTGGCGGAATGCCGGTTTCTCATGGCAGACCACCATATCGCGTCCATTGTGCTCGGTATAATAGCCTAACGTCTGACCGCCGCGGTCAAACAGATCCAGCAGCTCCTTCCGGTCTTTCGGGTCAACCCGGTAACCTTTTCTGCCATTCTTTAAATATAAATCTACGTATTTCCGGTACAGGCGCACCACGCCTGCCGTATAGCGCGGACTCTTCATGCGCCCCTCGATTTTCAAGGAATAAACGCCTGCTTCCAGAATATCCGGCAAAATATCCAGCGTACAAAGATCCTTGAGACTGAGCACATACTTGGAATCGCCCGGATTTAACACGCCATTTTCTTTCTTTTGTTTTTTGTTTTCATTCGGGTTGTTCTCATCCAGCCGCCGAAGGACATCAAACGGAAGCCGGCAGGTCTGAGCGCATCGTCCCCGGTTGCCGCTTCTGCCGCCGATCAAGCTGCTGAACAGGCATTGTCCCGAATAACAGTAACAGAGAGCCCCGTGAACAAAGCTCTCTATCTCCACGCCCGTCTCCTGATAAATGCGGCGTATCTCTTCCAATGAAAGTTCACGCGCTGTGACGATGCGGACCGCGCCCATTCTCGTCATAAGCGCCGCGCCCTCCGGTCCGGTAATCGTCATCTGTGTGCTCGCATGAACCGGCAAATCCGGAAAATGCTCCCGGATATAAGAAAATACCCCCATGTCCTGCACAATCACGGCATCCAGTCCCGCCTGGTAATACGGAAGCAGATAGTCGTATAAGTCATCCATCTCGTCTTCCTTTACCAGCGTATTGACCGTCATATAAAGCTGGCACCCATGAAGATGCACGTAGTTGATCGCTTCCAGCATCCCCGTTTCATCCGGATTTTCCGCATATGCCCTGGCTCCGAAACGGCTGCCGCCCATATAGACTGCGTCCGCCCCCGCTGCCACCGCCGCTTTCATGCTATCGAAGGAACCCGCCGGTGCCAGAATTTCCACCTTTTTTTTCATATCATTTCACCCATTATAACCGCAGAATTGCATCTTTCAGTTCCACCGTTCCCTGTCTCTTGGGAAATGGCTTCCGCTTCATATATGCCTCCACCTGTGCCTGACGGACAGCTGCCAGTTCCTCACGTGCTGCCCCTGCCTCCTGAAGGCTTTCTTCCAGATCTTTCTTTATCGTCTGTTTTTCCTGCTCCAGCTGGCTCAGTTGCTCTTTTACACTTTGTTTTTCCTGTTCCGTCTGCATCAGACGTGCTTCCAGCTGCGATTTTTCCGTCTGCACAGCTGTCGCCGCCTGTCTTGCTTCTTCAAGCTGTTGTTTGAGAATCTCCAGCTTGTCCTGCAAAGAAGCGATTTCACTCTGGGATGACTCGACCGCCAGGCGCTGATCTTCTGCCTCCTGTTTCCAAACCTCTGCTTCTCCACGGAAATCGTTTGCTTCTTTCTTTGAATCCGCAATCTGTTCCAATGCCTCTTTTTTTGCAGCTTCTGCCTGCTCCCGGGCTGTCTGCTCCGCCCTGGCAGCGCGATCCTGGGCTGCTTTTTCCGCGGATTCCACGCGCTCCTGTACCTCTCTCTTCGCACGTTCAATCTGCTCCTGCGCTTCTTTTCTTGCAGACTCAACCTGTTCCTGTGCTGTTTTCTTCACAGCCTCGATCTGCTCCTGCGCTTCTTTTCTTGCAGACTCAACCTGTTCCTGTGCTGTTTTCTTCACAGCCTCGATCTGCTCCTGCGCTTCTTTTTTCACACGCTCGATCTGTGCCTGTACCTCATTTTTAGCAGCTTCCGCCTGCTCAGCTGCCTCTTTTGCCGCTTTCTTTGCCGTCTCCAGTTCTTCCTCGCTGACGGTGCGCTCATTGCGGAGACTCTCGAGTTTCATCTGGGTGCTGACCATCTCATGTTTCAGACGATATGTCTCTTTTTCCATGCTCTCTTTGTCGGATGCAAGTGCCTTCGCACTCTCTTTTTCTTTAAAATAATCATCCGCCAGATTCAGATAAGTCATAATACTCTGGTAGTCTTCCGGCATTTTCAAAAATCCCGGCTGCGCCTTGAGCTGGAAAATCTTCCCATTCAGATACGTGGCAATCTGCTGTACATATCCTTCCGTCTCACTGCCGCCCAGGCTATACACTTTTCCATCAATTAATACATCTATATACTGTTTTGCCATCGCATTCTCTTCTTTCTATCTATTAATAAATATGGTTCGACGTTGTCACGTCACCCACACAGAAATACCACCTTCAAATCAATCAAATATCAAATCTCAGAAATACCGTTTTTTTCTTGATTCCAGGCATACCCGAGATGCCGATACGATGCTTCGGTCGCCATCCGCCCACGCGGAGTCCGGTTGAGCAGACCGTTCATCAGAAGATACGGTTCATACACATCTTCCAGTGTACCAGCATCCTCGCCCAGCGCTGCCGCCAGCGTCTCCAGTCCGACCGGACCGCCGGAAAACTTGTCGATAATCATATGTAAGATCGCCCGGTCGTTGTTGTCAAGTCCCAGCTTGTCCACATCAAGGATATCCAGTGCAAAATCCGCGACTTCTTTCGTAATCACGCCGTTGTACTTGACCTGTGCAAAGTCCCTCACACGTTTTAACAGTCGGTTTGCCAGACGCGGCGTTCCTCTCGAACGTCTCGCAATCTCATAGGCGCCCGTCTTATCAATCTCCACATTCAGAACTCCCGCCGTCCGCAGGACAATCGTCTGCAGCTCTTCAGGCGTATAAAAATCCATCTTCTGCACGATGCCGAAGCGGTCGCGCAGCGGCGCCGTCAGAAGTCCCGCGCGTGTCGTCGCGCCTACCAGCGTAAATTTCGGCAGATCCAGACGAATCGAGCGCGCCGTCGAATCTTTTCCCAACATGATATCGATCGCATAGTCCTCCATCGCCGGATAAAGCACCTCTTCCACCTGGCGGTTTAAGCGGTGAATCTCATCCACAAAGAGGACGTCTCCCTCCTGGAGCCCGTTGAGAATCGCCGCAATCTCCCCTGGTTTCTCGATTGCCGGACCGGAAGTAACCTTCATGCGGGTTCCCATCTCATTAGCGATAATGCCGCTAAGTGTCGTCTTTCCCAATCCCGGCGGTCCATAGAAAAGAACATGGTCAAGCGCCTCGCCGCGGGATTTCGCCGCATGGATAAATACCTTTAACGTCGATTTGATCCGCTCCTGACCGATATATTCGTCTAAGGTCTGCGGGCGGAGACTTCCCTCAATCCGCTTATCCTCCTCCGTCACCTCGGTTGTAATCGTCCTTCTGCTCATACTTGTTTCCTGTCTTTCCTGTTTTTCTCTCTCATTCAATTAAGCCATGACAGTTCCATTTTCTCATATCTGCCACACATTCCAAATTTTCATCTGACGCACAAGCACCACTATTTTTATGATCCAGCAATTTCGAATGTCCGACACATAGGTTGTTTTACAAAAACGCCAGATATTTCAGCGATGCCTTCAATACCGCCTCGGAATCCATCTCTTCCGTCACATTGGCGCTCTTGACCGCTTTCACCGCCTCGGCATTCGTATATCCCAGCGCCACCAGCGCCTCCACGGCTTCCTTCACTGCATTGCCTGAAAGCCCGTTTCCCGCAGCCGGCGAAACCGCCGCACTGCCATCTAACAGCGGTGTCAGCAGATCCTCTGCCTGTACTTTATCCTTCAAATCGAGAATGATCCGCTGTGCCGTCTTTGCCCCAACGCCCGGTGCACGGGAGATCGCCTTCGCATCCCCAGTCATAACCGCAAGACGCAGCTCCTCCGGACGCAGCGCCGACAAGATGCCAAGTGCCCCCTTCGGACCGATGCCGTTGACCCCCAGAAGCTGGCGGAACATCTCCAGATCCGAACGGCTTAAAAAGCCGTACAGGCTCATATCATCCTCCCGCACCTGCAGGTGCGTATATATCTTTACCTCTTCCCCGAGCGGCGGTAAAACTTCCAGCACCGACATCGGGACAAAAATCCCGATCCCCATCATGCCGGACTCGACCACGATATGATCCTTTGCTTTCTCCGCCAGGATGCCTTTTACATACGAAATCACGGTAAATTCCTTTCTTTTCTCACTGGTTCAAGATCTGGTTCAAACTAAAAAAAGAACGCTTCAAAATGCCTCCAAATCTTCATTTCAGTATACCATAGCACAGTTTTCATTGCAAGGAAAGTGCAGAATTTCGAACATATATTCTGCCCAGTTGATTGAATTTCATTTTTACACATTATCGGGAACCTATAAATGAAAAAGCTTTTCAATTGTAATATCAATGATTACAGTCAAAAAGCCTTTCCATATCTTTTATTTACTTGTTATGCTTAGATAAACTATGTAATATTTCCTGATTACACCTATATAATTCATCAAATAGCTTTCTAAATGGTTTGTATAACTCATGCCTCTCTAAATCCGGCTTATAAATACATTTCTTTTGGATTACTTGGCGCAAATCTGAAAAACCTTGGTAGAATCCGACTCCAATCGCTGCCATCAGTGCATCTCCATAAGCTGCCCCTATGTCTTCCTTTGGTGTTTCTAACGATACCCCTGCTATATCCGCCACCATCTGCATCCAAACTGCGTTTTTCGTTCCTCCCCCCGCCGCTGCAATCCGTTTTACAGGCAAACCATTTTCACGGAATATGTCAATATGCTGTGCAACTGAATACCCAATTCCTTCCAGTGCCGAGCGATACAAATGTCTTTTTGTATGGCTCAATGAAAGTCCCACAATCATTCCTCTTGCGTCTGGATCATTCAACGGTGTCCTTTCTCCCGCAAAGTAGGGTAAAGTTATCAAACCATCCGATCCGGGTGCAATCTCAGAAATTCCTTTCATCATTTCTTCATATGCATTCAATCCTGCTGTTTTTTCCTTTTCCAAGCATTCAGAAAATAACTGTTCCAAATACCATTTTTGAAGTGTGCCTCCATTATTAGTTCCTGCTGCTACACTATAAGTTTCTGGAATTAAAAATGGATTTCCGCGCACTCGCTCATCCTGAATCAGCCGCTCTGCACAACAATAGAAAAATAAGGACGATCCAAACTGTACCATCAGATCGCCTGGTGCAAGTACTCCTACACTGATTGCCTCAGCTGCTGAATCTCCAGTTCCAGTAATAACTGGCGTTCCTTCTTTGAGTCCTGTCTCCTTAGCTGCCTGCTTTGTTACCGTTCCACAAATATGGGTAACCGGCATTCCTTCTGCCAACTGCTCCGGCATACAAATCGGTTTACACATTTCTTTATGGATGCTCCCATCCGGATAATACAGCGGACGAAATGAAGCCATCCCCAAAAATGTATCTATTACATATTTTCCAGTTAGTTTAAATGTTAGATAAGAAGAACCTGTCAAAAACTTGTGTGTGCGTCTATATACCTCTGGTTCATGATTTTTTATCCATAAAATTTTAGCAGATACATCTCCACTGCAAATTGGACGTCCAAATAGTTTTTTTACTTTTTCTGTGCCATAATATTGTGAGAGATACTCCATTTCTTCCACGCAGCGTGCATCAATACCATATAAAATTGCTTTTCGTAAAGGATGCCCGTCCTTATCAACTGGAAGGCAATCCGCTCCCAATGTGCTTCCCCCTACACAAGCAATTTTTTCTGGTTCTACACCACTCTGCTGTAAGAGAATTTTTGACAAAATGCAAAAATCATTCCACCATACCTTATCCGCGTCCTGCTCATAATAACAAGGTTCTGGATTTTCCATTCCGTGATGAGTAACTGCCCGACTTACCACCTTTCCAGACTCATCTGTTAGAACTCCTTTACTTGAATATGTACCAACATCAATTCCTAAAAAATAATGCAACGTCTATACGCCTTCTTTCATTGTACAGCGATACGCCTTAACTACATCCATAAACTCCATGACTCTCTGTTTTTCAACAAAATTCTCAAATTTACCATCTTTCTTAAAAGCAGTCCCTACACAGGCGCCATCGCATTCACTAAGTTTTTCAACCACATTTTCCTTCGTACACCCTGTATTACAGAAAACAGGAACAAATCCAGAAACTGCCTTGACCCTGCGTACCAAACTTGAATCCGTTTCCTGACCAGCACTACTTCCAGAAACACACAGACCATCTGGAAAGCAATGAAAAATCATGGATTTTGTTATTTTTTCCAGACTTCTCTCTGCTAGATATACATCCGACTCTGGATTTACCTTATATAGCAATTTCATTTTATCTAGTCCAAGTGCTTTTTTTCTACGCAAGACTTCTGGAATATTCGTATCTGTAATTCCATTTTCACCTATATAGGCACCCGTAAATGTACTTCTTACAAAATCTGCCTCGACTGCTGCTGCCAAATCGATCGTCGCCAATGGATTAGAAACAATATTGACACCAAATGGAACTTTTATCTCTTTTTTTAATTCTCCCACAATCCGTCCCATCGCTGCCACAGTTACGTAGGAAACCTTTTTTTCATACGGAAGGCTGAATTCATTGGCAATCAAAATTCCATCTACTCCTCCCTCCTGGAGCGCCTGAAGCTCTCTGGCTGCATTTTCAATTACCTCTCCCATCGTTGCACCTTTTTCATACAGAGGATCCCCCGGCAGCGCCCGCAAATGCAACAGTGCAATGATCGGCTTTTTTACATGAAATAATTCATCTGTCCACATATTCTTTCTCTCCTCTATTCCATGTACATTCGCAAATTCTGCACATTTCTTTTGTCATAACGAAATGGATCCAGGTAATACGCCGGTGCTGTCAGTTCCTGCGTAAAATATCCCTCATATCCATTTTTTACCATGTCCTCTAAATCCTTCCTTAAGTTTCTCTTCCCTTCACCCCAGATGTAATGCCCATAGGGATCACAATCCTGAAAATGTGCATGTACAATGTTTTCCTTTCCAAAAACATCAAACCACTGCTGAATCGTTTCACCAGAAACCGACATTGCTGTCAAATCAATCATAACTTTAAAGCGCGGATGATCGACTAAATCAAATAACTGTTTCATTTGCTGCAAACTATACCCAATTCTTGATTCCTGCGGCCGTAAAGACTCTGCCACAATTGTCACGCCATTTTCCTCTGCGACCTCACAAAGTCTCTGATGCATCTCAGCTGCCCGCTTCAATCCATCCTCCTCCGCTTCATCCCAGTAACCCCATCCGGAATTTGCTTCCATCTTGTCTGCCCCCAGCGCAGCCCCCAGACGTATCGCATTTGCAAAAAATCCAAATGTTTTTTCTCTCAGTTCTGGTTCTTTTACACCAAATTGGTAACCAAACCGGCAATTCTGTGGTGTAAATACTGGGCACTTCAAACCGTGTTCCTGTAATTTTTTACGGACTGGCTCTGGATCCTGATATTCATTTGGATCCAGCCAAAGTCCTTGATGTCCTCCCAGCAATTCTACATTTTTGATTCCCAGTTCCTGCATACAATCCAGGAAATAATCCAACGTATATTGGCAATAATGAAGATTCAATACCGAAAGTTTATCAAAATCAACTATTTTCATTTTCGCTTCCTCCTCATACAATTAATCCATTATAAACGGTTCCAATTCACGCATATTCTGCCGATCGGCTGCAGCCGGATCCTCCAGGTAGCGTGCATCATTCAGTGCCAGGCTTAGCAATCCTTTATATTTGTACTGATCCAGACAAATCAATTGATCCTCTAACGGTCTCAAACCATCTCCCCATGCAAGGCATCCCTGCGGACGTCCATCCACAAAACGGATATGATATATTTTGTCTCCTAATGCTTCAAACCAGTCTTTCATCGACTCTCCTGCCACTCCGGCACTCGTCAAATTCAGGGCAGCCTGTATCTGCGGCTCATTAACCGACTCCAAAAGTTTTTTTAGCTCTGGAAGCATATTAATAACCGTTGCGTCTTCTGGCCGTACTGTTTCCACTGCAAGAACAACCCCCTCTTCCGCAGCAGTTTTTGAAAGCCGACGCAAGGTTTGAACCGCACGTTCAAAAATACGTCTCGGATCTTCATTTCTTGCACCGCCGCAGCAATTGAGTACCATCACTTTCGCACCAGCTTCTGCCGCTGCACGGATTCCATTTTCAAAATATCCGATTGAATGCTTTCTTGCCGTCTCGTCATGACAGCAAAGTGCATAATTATAAATCGTACACTCCGGTGAAAAAGCTCCGATTGTCAATCCATAATCTGCTGCATTCTTTTTTAATTCAGCCGCATCCTCAAACCCATAATCATCTAGCAGGAAATGCGGTCTTGCACACCAAAACTCTATATTTTTTATTCCGAGAGCCTGCTGCGTTTTAAAGAAATAATCCAAAGTTCTGTATTTATAGTGCATATTCATTCCTGCAATCTGTTCCCGCCTTATCTTTATCATCCAGTTGTTCCTCCTCTCTACACACAAAGGCACTGCAAAAACCTTCACTCTATCAGTTTTCACAGTGCCCGTTTATTTACCGATTACATTTATATCTTTTTTCTTTCCCTAAAGCTCACTTTCATCCCATGCTTTACCTGGATGTTTATGCCACCATTTGAAGACAACCGGGACAATGCAAAGCGCTGCCAGGTAAATCAAAATTGGTGTTACAGCTGCAATCCAGTTTCCCTGAACACAGGCAACCGGAACTGCCGCTAATGCAAAAATTTCAATAATTGACTCAATCGGTGTTACAATTGCTGCATCATCCAGTGTACAGCTCTTATTCTCCGGATCTACAATTCTTAAAAGTGCCATGCCGATTGCTGTTACACCGGTCGAGTAACCATATACATAGATACCTCTCTCAAACCACTCCTGTTTTAAGAGTCTCGGCGCAATCACTGTAAAGTGGAATACAACCCAGACAATTCCAAATAACATCAGCAGGCCAAACGGAACTGCGTACTCAATAACAACCGGAATCTTAATTGATGCCACACCGAAAAATACAAGGAAATCCGTTGCACAGCTTCCCATACGGGAAATGATGCGGTTATCTACATATTTATCAGCTTTTATTCCTTTTAATACAAAATGAAATACAATTGCTACCAGGAAGCCGACAGAGAAACTCGGAACGCCAAGTCCGGTTGCTCCCTGAATTGCATTTGTTAAAAGATATCCAATACCGGTTGGAATCAGAATCAGAAGAAGATGCCATGCCAGCGGATCAATTGCCATCGGTGAAACGGTTTCTTCGCCTAATACCGGGCGTTTTCCTTCTTCAATGAGTCCCGTGCGCATATCGTCAGGAAGCTGGCTGAAATCTTTTACAAACTTGGTATAGTTTCTTTTTGTTCCAAGTTTGATCAAAATAATTCCACCAAAAATACCGGTTAAAATACCCACCGTTGCACTTGTCATCGCCAGATCCGTTGCATCTTCCCATCCAAGTGTGCCGAGTGTCGCGCCAAGTGCTGCTGCTGTACCATGACCTCCCTGAAAGCCTGCAGGAATCAACATTCCAAATGCCGGATTTAAATCAGGAGCAACTATTTTCAGGACTACCATTGCAAAAATAATCGGCATTGCATACTGAAACGCCCAGCCAATATTACGGAAGCAGTAGTAGCTGCCAATCCGATCAAAATTTGTTTTCCAGCCACCAGCTGAAAAATTAAAGCCCCTCAGCCCAATTGATACAAATACTGCAATAATCAGCAGACCTGCATAAGAACCAAACTGTGAAGAAAAACTGATAATTCCAAAACCATTCTGTCCTAACGCAAGCCCGATAAATCCAGCCAGCAGACTGACCGGAACAAACAGGCTCTGCAGAATCTTGATTTTTTCCCTCAGCATTTTCGCCACAAACAGGAAAATACCTGCCCACATGAAATCCACCAACATGGAATACGCATTAAACTCCATCTTTTGTCCTCCTCATTTCTTTTTTATGATGCTACTGCAATGCTTTTTTTGCTTTTTCCCTAACCATACTCAATTCCACTTCTGTCATATCACAGTATTCGCTGTTTTCTGTTGTCGTCCCCGCATCCTGCACATATATCAGCTTTGTATCCTTCTGTGTGATCGTATTAAACCATGTTCCCTGCAAAACATTGTAAACTTTATTTGGCTCCATCGGAATTACATCAATCTTAAATGCATCATTCTCGCGGGACGCTGTCAAAAGAACTGCTTTTCCCTGAACCAGAATAAACTGCTCATCGGTTGCGTGATGCACTTCCAGATACTGAATCTTCTCAATATCATTATTAGGCTTCCAGTTTTTAATACATACGACCCATTTTTTATTGTCATATACACACTGAATGCCTTCCCCTTCATACTCAAACACATCTGCTTTCATGACATTTCCTCCTACCTTCTTTTCAAATTCTTCTTGTTCCTGCAGGTTTCAAGCGAATTATCTCATATCATGTCATTACAATACATCATATATCATTATATTGTCAATGCTAATTTGTCATTTTACATATTTTTTTTTAGGGGGTCAGCTTCTCTTCCTATCATATTTTTATTACGTTTTCTTTTTCATCACACACATCCATATCAATTTTCACAATTTTTTTCACTTGTCTGTTATCTTTTTCAGCAATTCTTTGATGCCAAACGTTCTGATTTTTTACTTACACTATGCTCACTCTAAATTAACTTGCCCGTATGGACAAAACAGCGAAGTCTGCTCCATACGGTCAGGCCTCGCTGTCTGTCTAAGAAAATATTTAATTGGAGGATCTTTAGTATTCCACTTTCCACATATAACGTCTTTCATCCATAGAATGGCCACGCACTTCCGCCATCTGGGAAACATAGTATCTCTCAATCGGAATCATAACAACCGGATTAAAGAATTCTACGACGCTCTTATCGATTTTACCGCCATTTAATTTTTCAAAATCAATTACAATATAATTTTCCGCATAAGTGCGCAGGAATTTTAAGCAGCGTTCATCCAATGCGCGGGTTCTTCCCTCACTCATCAGAAGGATCATCGGAAGCTTCTTATCCGTTGTTTCAAATGGACCATGGAAGTACTCACCCGTATGCAGGCACACAGCATGCTTCCACTGCATCTCCATGAAATGACAGCAGCACATGGAATATGCAACTCCATAGTTTGAACCAGATGCCAGCACGTAAAATACAGGTTCATCTTTATATTTTTCTGCCCAGGCTTTTGCATCCGCCAAAACATTTTTCTTGCCTTCTTCTATAATTTCATCAATGTAACGGTATGCTTCCATCGCCTTGTCATAATTCTCCCAGTTTTCAAACTGTTTTAACAGCTCAAAACCAATCCGAAGGGCGTTCGCCTGGTTAGAATCACTATATACCTGATCATCTCCATTTGAATATGTCACAATATACTGTCCAACTTTCGCCATACCTGTCTGCATATTTCCTGTCATAGCGATTGTCACTGCACCTGCAGCATTGGCTGTTTTTACTGCCTCCACGGTCTCAGGCGTTGCCTTTAATGAACAAATAACTGCAACGCACCGCTCATCCAGTTCTTTTGGTGTTGCATGAACAAATTCATTGCTGGTATATGTAGTAGCGCTAAAATTTTTTGCCTCACTCTGAAGAAGGTACAGCCCTGGGAAAATAGCTGCCTTAGATCCGCCGCAAGCTACAAAATACACATGCTTTAATCCACCCAGTTTGTCCATCTTTTCTTTGATCTCTGCTACAATTTCTTTTACTGATTTTTCCATCTTTCTGATCTCCTTTTCTTTTTTTGTATCAATTATTTATCAAAATGACTTTCCATGTCCAAAAGCCCCCTGAACCATACAGGTTTTCGAAGAAAACTCTGCCCCTGCTTCCAGTGCTTTCCTTATCTCTTTTTCATAAATGCTTTCTTTCATCTGTATGCCATACTTTTTCCG